>Ga0315274_10000251_pt1 | contig 83013 bp, 69 predicted proteins | sample YL17G02_20_MG_FD_203700 | JGI IMG/M metagenome (GOLD analysis project Ga0315274, IMG submission 203700) | Sediment microbial communities from Yellowstone Lake, YNP, Wyoming, USA - YL17G02_20 | ecosystem: Environmental > Aquatic > Freshwater > Lake > Sediment | place: USA: Wyoming | collected... | reverse complement strand
TCCACCGGCCATCAAGGCCATCCTCGAATCGGGCGAATGCGCCGTCGACGGCTTCCTCTACCCGGGGCACGTCAGCGTCATCATCGGAGAGAGGCCTTACGCGTTCATCCCGGAGAAGTACGGCATCTCGGGAGCAATCGCCGGCTTTGAGCCGGAGGACATCCTCAAAGGCGTCCTGTCCGTCCTGGGCCAGATCCGGACGCGGCGCCCGAAGGTCGCCAACGAATACTCCCGGGTCGTTAAGCCCGAAGGGAACCCGGTCGCCCTGGCCTTGATGAAAGAGATGCTCGAGCCCTGGGACGCCTATTGGCGGGGGTTGGGGAGGATCCCTCAGAGCGGGCTCAGGTTGAGAAAGAAATATGCCGTTCTGGACGCGGCAGTTAAATACGGCCTCGAGACCGGCGGACCGGGCCGCGAAGCCCGCGGCTGCCGCTGCGGCGAAGTTCTAAGGGGGGTCGTCCGGCCCACGGACTGCCGGCATTTCGGAAAGGTCTGTAACCCCGGGTCCCCGCTGGGTCCCTGCATGGTTTCCTACGAGGGGGCCTGCCTTGTCCATTACAAGTATTCGAGGACGCTCCGATGAAACGTATCAGTCTTGAACTGGGAAGCGGCGGCAAGCTCATGAGGGATTTCATCTCCGGGCGCATCGTTCCGGCGTTCGGGAATCCTTTTCTCAGCGAGCTCGGCGACGCGGCCATCCTCCCCAAAGGCATCGCGTTCACGACGGACAGCTATGTCGTCGACCCCATCTTTTTCCCCGGCGGAGACATCGGCACCCTGGCGGTCAACGGGACCGTGAACGACCTCGTGGTTTCGGGAGCCGTTCCCCTTTTCCTCTCGCTCGCCCTCATCCTGGAAGAAGGGTTGGCCGAAGAGGACCTCGAAAGGGTCCTTAACTCCATCCGGACGGCCGCCCGGACGGCCGGAGTCAAGATCGTCACCGGCGACACCAAGGTGGTCCGGCGGGGGCAGGGGGACAAGATCTACATCAACACCTCAGGGATCGGGCGCGTCATCGCACGGCCGTCGGTGAAGAAGATAAGGCCCGGGGACAAGCTCATCCTGACCGGGACCCTGGGCGAACACAGCGCGGCGATCATGCGGACCCGGGGGGAGTTCGGATTCTCGTCGGGGGTCAAGAGCGACTGCGCGCCCCTCCTCTTTCTCCTGCCGGTCTGGAAGAAGAAGGCCCTCTGGATGCGGGATATCACCCGGGGGGGTCTGGCCACCGTCCTCTCCGAGTTGGCCGCGAACCTTCCCTATCCCATCCTGATCGAGGAAGACGCCGTCCCCCTCTCTCGTCCCGTGAGGGCTGCGGCCGGGCTCCTCGGGATCGATCCGCTCTATCTGGCCTGCGAAGGACGGGCCGTTATCGTCGTCCCCCAGGAAAAAGCCCGGGCGATCCTTCATGAGGTCCAAAAGCACCCTCAGGGAAAGAAAGCGAAGATCGTGGGCGAGGTCCAGACGAAAGTCGGAAAGCCCGGGGAACTCCTTTTAAGGACGGTCACAGGAGGGCTGAGGCTCCTCGAACCTCTGACCTCCGAGCTCCTGCCGCGCATATGCTGAGGTCAACCATGCCCCGTAGAACGTCGAGAATGATCGTCCTTCCCATCGCCCTGTCCCTGGTTTGCGCGGCGTTCTCCCTGCGCCCAACAAGCCGGCGCGGGGACGTTTCTTTGGGTGAATATTCGGCCGTCATTACGGCCGATGCTGGAAGCGCCGCTTCGTTCGAAGCCGAAACGACCGAGATCGGGCTCCGGATAAGGAACGGCGGCCGTGCGGCCTGGAAATCCGGCGGCAAGAACCCTTGCTTCGTCTCCTACCACGTCCTCGACGGGAAAAAGAAGGTCATCCGCTACGAAAACCCCCGCTCTCCCCTGCCCCGCGAAATGAAACCCGGCGATACGGCGGCCGTGGAGGTCACGGTCAAGGCGCCGCTCGAGGCCGGAGATTATATCCTGGAATTCGACCTCCTTCTCGAAGGCCTGTCCTGGTTCAAGGACTTTGGCTCGGAGCCCCTCGTCCTTCCCTTCAAGGTCAGCCGGAGGGAATGGCCGGAGGACCGCTACAACCTGTCGCTCGACGCGGGGCCCTACACGAAGATCGAATCGAGCATCCCCGAGTTCAACTCGCTCATGAAGCTCATCCGGATCACCTTGAAGCACAATGAGGTCTCCTTCCTAGGCAGGACGGGGCGCGTCGACGGGTTCTCGGCCGGCGCCGGCTACCCGCAGATCTGGGTGCGGGACGCTAACACCATCATCCCGGCCTCCCGGTATTTCTATCCCGCGTCGTCGATGCACTCCTGGCTTGACGAGCTGTTATCCTATCAAAGACCGGACGGGTTGCTCCCCGACTGGTTCGATTCCCGCGGCGTCACGGACAAGAACACCGTGGAAACGGACCAAGAGGCAAGCGCCGTCCAGGCCGGACGCCAGGTCTCCGAATTGCTGGGACCGGAATGGGTCGGCCATGACATCCAAGGCGTTCCGGCTTACGAGAGGATGGAGAGGGCCCTCGAATTCGTCCTGAAGGACCGGTTCGACGCCGTCCATGGGCTGATCAGAGGCGCCCACACCGCCGATTGGGGGGACGTGGAGATGGAGGACGCCGATCAGAGCGCCATTTACGCCGGGGAAACAACCCGTTGGACGGCGGACATCTACGACCAGAGCATGTTCTATCAGGCCGCGAGAGATCTCGCTCATGGGTTCGAGGTCGCGGCCCCCAGGGAGAAGGCCAACCTTTGGCTGGAGAGAGCTGAAAGGGTGCGCCGGAACGCGGACAAGTGGCTGTGGCAGAAGGACAAAGGCTTCTACCGCGTCCACATCCACGCCGGGCCGTGGCAGCATGATCTGGACGAGAGCTCGATATTCGCCATGGGCGGGAACTCTCAGGCCATGATCTCCGGGCTGGCGGGCGGGCCGGGAGAGGGCAAGAGGAGTCGGATCATCGAACAAGCCCTGTCGCGGCAGAAGGAATTCGGCGTCTCGACCATCAGCGGTTCCCTCCTTCCGCCTTATCCCAAGGGGTTCTTTAGGCACCCGGCGCTCGACGAACCCTACGAGTACCAGAACGGCGGCCAGTGGGACTGGTTCGGGGGCAGGCTCGTTTTGGCCATGTTCGAGTCGGGCTTCAGCCGCGAGGCCAGGGAAAAGCTCCTCGAGATCGCACGCAAGGACATCGCGAACGGCGGCTTGTTCGAGTGGGACACGAAGGACGGCGCGGGCCGCGGCAGCGATTTCTACTCGGGGAGCGCCGGGAGCCTGGCCCGGGCCCTCATCGAAGGATATCTCGGGGTCAGGATCACGGGGCTTCGCCTCGAAATCTCACCCAGGCTCGGCCTCGACAACGCCAGGGTCCATGTCCATTTGCCGGCCGCCGGCCGTTTCGTGGCCTACGATTACCGGGTGGATGATAAGGCCCGGAAGCTCCGCCTCGAGATCAGCTGCGACAATGAATGGGGCCCAACGATCAGCATCCTCGATCCCTGGGCAGCGCTCCGACTTGAGCGCGGTTCAGACGCCCCCCCGGGCATGGAAGTCCGCGTCAACGGCAGCAAGGTCCCCTTCAAGGTGGAACGGGTGGGCCGGGACGAATACATCCGGCTGGATGCCTTGACGACCCGTTTCAAGAAAGGCGTCGTCGAGGTCCGCTACTTGCGGCCGACCGAGTAATACTCGAAGCCGAGCTTCCGGACGGACCCCGGTTCGAACATGTTCCGGCCGTCGACGATGATCGGGTTGGCCATGATGTCCTTGATCCGGGCCAGGTCGAGCGTTCGGAATTCCGCCCACTCCGTGATGACGAGGAGGGCGTTCGCGTCCAGCGCCGCCTGAAAAGGGTCCTCGCAATAGACGACTTGCGAGGACGCGGGGAAGACCTCTTTCATGTTGTCCATGGCCTTGGGATCGTAAAGCCGGAGCGCCGAGCCTTCCTTGATGAGTTCCCGGATGATCTTGATGCTCGAGGCCTCTCGGATGTCGTCGGTCTCGGGCTTGAACGCCAGGCCGAGGACGGCGATCCTCTTGTCCTTGAGGATCCAGAGCGCCCTCTTGACCTTGTCTACGAAGATCGCGGTCCTCTCATGGTTGACCCGCTCGGCCTCCTTGAGGAGGTTCATGTTGACGCCCATGTCCTCGCCGATCTTGGTCAGGGCCTTGATGTCCTTGGGGAAACAGGAGCCGCCGTAGCCGAGCCCGGCGTTCAGGAACTCCTTCCCGATCCTCGGGTCCCGCCCCATGCCGAGGGCGACCTGCTCGACGTCGGCCGCCGTCTTTTCGCAAAGGTCGGAGATCATATTGATGTACGAGATCTTGAGGGCCAGGAACGAGTTCGAGGCGTGCTTGATGAGCTCGGCCGTGTCGATGTTGGTGACGACGACCCTATCCCCGAACCTCTCGTAGATCCGGACCAGGATGTCGCGGGCGCGGTCCGATTCGACGCCGACGATGATCCGGTCCGGTTCGAGGAAGTCGGAGACGGCAGACCCCTCCCTCAGGAATTCGGGGTTGGAAGCCACGTCGAACGGCGTGTCTCCCTTCCGGTAAAGGGTGATGATGCGCTTGATCCAATCGGAGGTCTTGACAGGGACGGTACTCTTCTCGACGATGACCTTGTACCCGTTCAGGTTCTGGGCGATCGTCCTCGAGACCCCCTCGACTTGGGACATGTCCGCCCGGCCGCTCTCGTCCTGAGGCGTCCCGACGCAGACGAAGACAACCCCCGCGTCCCGGATGGCTCCGTCGACGTCGGCTGTGAATGTCAGCGTCCCCTTTGCGAGGTTCCGCTTCAGGAGTTCGTCCAGCCCCAGCTCGTAGATCGGGGCGGTCCCCCGAGAGATCTGCTCGATCTTTTCGGAGTCCTTGTCGGTGCCGATGACCGTGTGGCCGAATTCGGCCAGCCCGGCCGCGGTGACCAGTCCCACGTAGCCCGTTCCGATGACGGCGATCTTCATGCGTCAGCTCCTTTCTTTGTACCCGTGGGCGGCCCGGTCACAGATATCCCAGCTCCTCGAGCCTCTTCAGAACCTTTTGGGTGCTTTCCTCGAGCGTCTCCTTGTCGGTCTCGACCAGGATTTCGGGGTTGAGCGGTTCTTCATAAGGATCGGAGATCCCGGTAAACTCCTTGATCTTGCCCTCGATGGCCTTCTTGTACATGCCCCTGACGTCCCGCTGGATGCAGGCGTCCAGGGAGCACTTGGCATAGGCCTCAACGAAGTTGTCGATCTCCTTGCGGGACTCGGCCCGTATCTCCCTGTAAGGGGAGACGAACGACGTCAGGACGGCGACGCCGTTCCTCGACAGGAGCTTGGCCACGAACGTCACTCGGCGGATGTTCTCGTCGCGGTCAGCCTTGGAAAAACCGAGGTCGCGGGTCAGGCTCCGGCGGACGATGTCGCCGTCCAGCCTCTCGACCCTCAGCCCGCGAGCCTTCAGGATTTCGGCCAACTTGTCGGCAATAGCCGACTTGCCCGAGCAGGGCAGCCCCGTGAACCACAGCGTGAATCCAACCTGATCTTCCGTGCACATGTCTCTTTCTCCTCGTGAAATCTCTATAAGATCTTGCCCTTCATGTCCGCGGGCACCGGGATCCCCAGCCTGTCGAGCACCGTCGGGGCGATGTCGAGGATGCCGGCGTCCCTCCATTCCGTCTTCGCGTTCTTCGGGTCGCAGAGGATGTAGATCCCCTCGTGGGCGTGGACGGCATCGTCCGGGCCCGTATCGTTCTCGGGCAGGAACATCGTTCCGTGGCCCAGGGTCCCGGCCGAGCGCCAGTAGAGGTCGTCGAAGTAGACCATGAGGTCCGGGTACTCGCCGTTGACCTCGTCAAAGTATTCCTGGGGCCAGATGACCTTGGTCTGCCACTCCTCGCCTTTCGGCCCGCGCAGGGCGCGGAGCCTTCGGGTCAGGTCTTCCCGCTCCTTTTCGTAGTCTTCCGGCTTGATCGTCCCGCGGGGCTCGCGGCCCTCCACGTTGAGAAAGACCCGGGCGTAGTAGCCGCCCCAGGCCCAAGCTTTGGTCTTCGGCCAGTCGATGGCCAGGTCGTCGACGCTGACGACCTTCTGCGGCTTCTCCTTGACGACCAGGTCGCCCTGCTCGATGAGCCACTCGTTGACGCAGAAGGCGCCCTTCATCCTCTTGGCGCCGTGGTCGGAGACGACGAGAACGACGGTATCCTCGTCCACCCGCCGCAGCAGCTCGCCGACCTTCTCGTCGAGGTGCTTGTAATAGTCGAGGATGGCGGTCTCGTATTTGTTCCCGGGCTCATAAAGGTGGTGCTCATGGTCCATGTACTTCCAGAAGGCGTGGTGGACCCGGTCGACCCCGATCTCGACGAACATGAAAAGGTCCCAGGGCTTGTCCCGGATGAGCCAATCCATGATCTCGAACCTCTTGTCGGTCATCCTGTAGATCTCGGCCAGGATCTGGTCGCGGTCCTCGGTCCGGAAGACGACATCGAAGATGTAGGGGCCGAAGCGCTCCTCGATCTCCTGCCGGAGCGTCTGCGGATAGGTGTATTCCTTGTCCTTCCCGGGGGGCGTGATGAAGCAGCCGATGAGGTTTCCGGCCACCGGATAGGGCGGATAGCTCGGCGGGACGCTGACCACTGAGCTTTGACCGCCCCGCTCGCCGATGATGTCCCAAAGTCTCTTTTCATGCACGGCCTTGGAGTTGGCGATCCACATCTGGTCGTAGGAATCCCCTTTCCGATGACGGAAGCCGTAGAGCCCGAGCTTCCCGGGATCCTTGCCGGTGGTCATGACCATCCAGGCCGGAATGGTGATCGGCGGGTCGGAACTTCTCAAACGGCCGTGGAGGCCCTTCTCCATGAGCCCCTTGAGAACGGGCAGCTCGTCCCTGCGGTCAAAGACGATCTGAGGCGTTGCGCAATCCAGGCCGACGACGAGGACTTTGGTCTTGCTCATATCAACCTCTCACTCGTTGAACGGTTCCTTGAACTGCATGATGATCCTGGCCACCTCGGGCCTGATCAGTTCGGCCGGCGGGATGACGCCCTGGACCAGGAGGTCGCGGATCTTGGTCCCGCTGAACTGGATGTGCTCGGGGGACGGGTGGGGGCAGGTCTTCTCATTGACGACCGAGTTGCATTTCTTACAGAAGGAGAAAGCCCGGAAGAAGAGGGGGATGATCCCCAGGTCGGGGAACTCGTCGAAGATCTCCTGGGCGGCATAAGGATGGTAATATGTGCCCACTCCGGCGTGGTCGCGGCCGATGATGATGTGGGTGCAGCCGAAGTTCTTGCGCAGGATGGCGTGATGGATGGCCTCGCGGGGACCGGCGTAGCGCATCTCCATCTGGAGGATGGCCATGACCGCCCGCTCCTTGAGGTAGTAGTTGCGGATGAGCTCCTCGTAAGAAGCCAGGATGACCTCGTCCTTGAAGTCGCCCTTCTTTTTCTTGCCGATGACCGGGTTGACAAAGATGCCGTCCGTGAAGGTCAGGGCCGTCTTCTGGACGTACTCGTGGCCGATGTGGGGGGTGTTCCTGGTTTGGAACGCGACCACGGTCTTCCAGCCCTTTTCCTTGAAGAGGACCCGCGTCTCCCGGGGGGAGAGCTTCCATCGGTCGAACGGCGTCGGGGCCAGCTCGATGAGGTCGATCTTCCCGGCCAGGAGCACGTCCTTCATGTCCATGACCTTGGCGACGCCCGGGTGGGCCCGGTCGGTGGTCCCGAAGATCTTCTGGGCGAATTCCGCCTTGTCATAAGCGTACTTTTCCTCGAGGTTGAGGATGGCGACCGGCCGGTCCTCCTCGTTGACCAGGAGGATCTCGCCGCCCGGTCTGAAGCCGTCGGCGGTGGCCTTGTCGACGTCCAAAACGATGGGGACCGTCCAGGGCAGATCGTCGGCCAGACGCATCTCATTGAGGACGTTCCGGAAGTCCTTCCCGCCCAAAAAACCTTCCAGGGGCGAATAGACGCCGGTGGCCATGTTCTCGACGTCCGAAACGGACTCCGGATCGAGCTTCAGCCGGGGGAGCCTCTTGGACTTTTCCAGGGCCTCATCCTTCTTCGCTCCCGTGAGCACCCGCTCGATGAGCTTGCCGCCGTGGGGCTGGATCATATGATTCCTCCTTTGGGATCCTGAAAGATGCGAATGGAAACGCCGGGAGGGAACGGTCAGTCGATGTAGCCCAGGGCTTTCAGCCGTTCCTTGACCTTTTCTTCGTCTTCCTTGCTGAAGACCTCTTTGGCCTCCTGTTCTTTGGAGAGGCTTTCCCTGACGACCTTGACGATGTAGGCCGCGACGGAGCCGATCTCCGTCCCCTGGATCGTTTCCTCGATCTTCTTGTGGAGGGACGTGGGGATAGAGACGCTTGTGAATTCCTTGTCCATCGTTTTCTCCTTGATCCGTTCGTTTTCTCTATGTCTTGGAGTCGCCCCCTCCGGGAGGCGGGACGCGCATACCGGCGCAAAAATTAAAGCTATTTATACACCAGAAAGCGCAATTTTTCAAGTGACTTCTCCAGCTCTTCCCATCGCCTTGACAAGCACGGCGCATTGATGTTTATAATACTTCGGTTATGCGAGAAAATTTCTGCTAAATCATGCCCGCCTGATATGGAAAAGATCGCTCCCTCCTGTATTCGAAAGACCGCCTTTTTCGGCGTCCTGGACAAGAACCTGAGGAAGCTCGAAGGACGGCTTGGGATCAGCCTGGCCATCCGCGGCGACCAGCTCCTCATGGACGGGGACCCCAAGAAGGTCGAGTTCGCCCGCTGTTACTTCGACAAGATCCAGGAGTTGGATGACCGGGGCTATGATCTGAAGGAGGAGGACTTCCACATCGCCCTGGACCTCCTCGAGGAAGGCTCGACGCGTTCCAAACAGGCCCTCGAGGAGTATGCCCCTGCCGAGCCCCTCAACCTCTCCCGGAAGTCGGTCCACCCCAAGAGCCTCAACCAGCAGGAATACATCCAGGCCATCAAGACCCATGACATGGTCTTCGGCATCGGCCCGGCCGGGACCGGGAAGACCTACCTGGCCATGGCGATGGCCCTCTCTTTCCTCCAGAACAAGCTGGTCGAACGCATCATCCTGACCCGCCCCGCCGTCGAGGCCGGAGAGAAACTCGGCTTTCTCCCCGGCGATATCGCCCAGAAGGTCAACCCCTACCTCCGTCCCCTCTATGACGCCCTTTTCGACCTTTCCCAGTTCGATCAGGCCAACCGTCTGATGGAAAAGGGCATCATCGAGATCGCCCCCCTCGCTTTCATGCGGGGCCGGACGCTCAACAGCGCCTTCATCATCCTGGACGAAGCCCAGAACACCACCCGGGAACAGATGAAGATGATTCTCACCCGGCAGGGATTCGATTCCCGCCTGGTCGTGACCGCCGATATCACCCAGATCGACCTCCCGGAGCCGAAGCGGTCCGGGGTCCTCCACGCCATCAAGATCCTGTCTTCTCTGAAGGAGATCGCCTTCATCCATTTCAGCGAAAGGGACGTCGTCCGCCACCCCCTCGTCCAGAGGATCATCAAGGCCTACCAAAAGGCCGAAGCGCAACCCTAAATGACAAACACGGACTTCATTTCGTTCAGGAAGATCAAACTCTTCAAGGGTTCCGAGATCCTTCCCCGGAAACCGCATACTCCTCCCCCGACGAAGGAGGAGGGCCCCTCGGTCCGGGGAAGCTTTTTCCGGAACCCCTTCATCATCCTTGCCTTCTTCGTCACCGTTCTGTCCCTGATCATCGCCTACCTGCCCTCCAGGAGCCTGTCGGCGCCCGGGGTCGGGGAGATCGCCGGGGCCGACATCATCGCGCCGTCCGACCTGACCATCGAGGACCAGGAGACGACGGCCAAGAGGCGGATCGCGATCGAAGGGACCGTCCTTCCCGCCTACCGCTTCGACGCGGGCTCTTTCACGGAAACGGAAGGCCGGATCCATGAGTTTTTCAACCTCGGGCGGGATTGGCTGAGGACGCTCTCCGGCGCCCGGAAGCCCGAGGATTTACAAAAAGCGGTCCTGGACAAAATGGGGATCGAGATCGACCTCCCTCACCTCGCAGCCCTCATCAAAGCGAAGTTCCCCGCCGAACTCGAGGACGGCCTGGTCAGCGTCATCGGCAAGATCTCCGCTCAGGGCATCATCCTCTCCAAGAACCTTTTCATCCAGGGCGAGTTGGAGAGGGGCTTCACCCTCACCAAGACGGACGGCGGCGAGAGGACGGCCCGGACGAACGACGTCCTGGACATCAAGGAGGCCAAGGAGCGGTTCGTCGCCGAAGTCGACGGCCTGGAGATCACCGCGAGGTCGAAGATGCTGCTCGTCAATCTCTCCGACCTCTTCCTCTCCCCCAACATCACGTACGACAAATCCGAAACCGATGCCCGCAAGGAGCGGGCCCGGATGAGCGTCGAAACCGTCTTCTACACGATCAAGAAGGGCAAGGTCATCGTCCGCAAGGGCGACGAGGTCACCGCGGAGTCCATCAAGCAGGTCCGCCTCATCAACATCAAGCTCAAACAGCGGCCGAGCTGGTTCACTAATTTCTCCGGGACGTTCCTCCTCTTCGCCATCCTCTTCATCACGCTTTGGTATTACCTGAAGTCCATCCTCAGTTCGGAATACGCGCTCAAGAAGTTCGTCATGATGGGCGCGACACTCGTCCTCAGCCTCGTCGTCTACCGGCTGTCCCTCTTCCTGGCGGGCGGCTTCAGCTCTCACGCCGACGTTTCCTATTTCGCCGTCAACGAAACCTACCAGTTCGCCTTTCCCTTCCAGGTCGGGGTGCTCCTCTTCGCCTTCCTGACCTCCGACCACCTGGCCCTCATCTACGCTATCCTGAACAGCCTGATGGCCGGCTACGTCCTCGGGCCGAACTACTACCCTCTGATCTTCAGCCTGATCGGCGGGATCGCCGCCATCTACGGCGTCAAGGTCTACCAGAGGCACCGGCGGACGTCGACCCTTCGGGCCGGACTGTTCTTCGTCGCGCCGACGAACGTCATCGTCATCATCACCATCCACCTGATCAAGGAGAAGCTCGGCGGGCTGGGGCAGCTCTCGGTCGATGTCCTGATGGGCCTCCTCGGGGGCGCCCTCAGCGCGGCCCTGGCTTTCATCCTCCTCCCCATTTTCGAGACCGTCTTCCGCTTCGTCACCTCAACGAAACTCCTGGAGCTGACGAACTCGGACCTTCCGGTCTTCAGACAGATGGCCATCGAAGCCCCCGGTTCCTACCACCACTCGCTCATCGTGGCCACTCTGGCGGAGAAGGCGGCCGAGGAGATCAAGGCGGACGCCATGCTGGTCAAGGCCGGCGCGCTTTACCACGACGTCGGCAAGGTCAAGATGCCCGAGTATTTCATCGAGAACAGGAGCGGGAACTTCGACCTCCACAAGGACCTCACGCCTTCCCTCAGCACGCTGGTCATCACGAACCACGTCAAGGAGGGGCTTGAGATCGCCAGGAAGCTCAAGCTCCCCGCCCAGCTGCGGGACATCATCGAACAACACCACGGGAACTCCCTGGTCCGGTATTTCTACCAGAAGGCCAAGGAGAAGTGCGACCCCGAGATGCAAAAAATCGGCGAGGAGGACTATCGCTACCCCGGGCCCCGGCCCAGGAGCAGGGAGGCGGGGCTGGTCATGCTGGCCGACTCGGTCGAGGCGGCCTCGCGAAGCCTCAAGTCCCCAGCCAAGGACAGCCTGAAGAGACTCATCACGGAAATCTTCAACAGCTACCTTCAGGACGGCCAGCTCGACGACTGCGATTTCTCCCTGCGGGAGCTCCGATCGGCGGCCGCCTCCTTCTTCTCCATCCTTTACGCCGTCTACCATCCCCGGGTCGAATACCCGGGATTCGATTTCGAAATGAAACGGGAAAAAAAGGCGGCCAACGCCAGGAAGAACAATGGTCGAGATCATCAACAGGCAGCGCAAGCACCCGCTCAACCGGAAAAGGATCCGAAGCCTGATTGAGCGGCTCTCGGCCCGCTACCGCCTCGGCAACCCCGAGGTCGTCTTGGTCTTCGTCGGGACGGAGGCCATCCGGACCCTGAATCGGAAGTTCCGAAGGAAGGACCGGCCGACGGACGTCTTGAGCTTCCGAATCGGAAAGAAGAGCGCCGACGGTAAGTTCTACCTCGGCGACATCGTCATTTCGGTCCCGGTCGCGGCAAAGCAGGCCCGGAGGCACGGTCACGGCCTGGAGCGCGAACTGGAGGTCCTGGCCCTCCATGGCTTCCTTCACCTGGCCGGATATGACCACGGCGCCGATGTCGGTCCGGAAGAAAAGGCCGCCCGGAAGCTCTTCTTCGGGGACACCGCATGAGCGCCGATCTCGCGATCTGGCTTGGGCTTTCGCTGAGCTTTCTGGCCGCTTTCGTGCTCTCCATATTCCACGTCACTCTGGACTCCTTCTCCAAGATCCAGGTCAGCCGGTTCCTCGAGGACCGGGAAAAGGCCGACCGGCACAGGATCCTCAAGGATTTCGACGACACCCGGACCGCGGCGGCGTACCTGAGGGTCGTCGTGCTCGTCGCCTTCATGACCTACCTCTTCATCGCCTTCCCCCGGCTGAGGTTCTGGCCCCTCTGGCTCTTTCTCATCGCCGTCGGGATCCACACGCTCTTCTTCGAAACCCTGCCGAGGCTCATCAACTTCCGGGGCAAGAACACCGTCCTCAAGGCCTTCCTCCCCGCGGCCAGGCTGTTCCGGGCCCTCGGCTTCCCCATCCTCCTCCTTACCCGGAACCTCGTCGAGCGCGAGGAGCGGGAAGAAAAGGACGGGGAGCACGAGGCGACGGACGAGGAGATCGAGACGTTCCTTGACGAGGCGCGCGAGGAGGGGATCATCGAGAAGGGCGAGGATGAGCTTCTGCGGAGCGTCGTCGAATTCGCGGACACCATCGTCAGGGAGATCATGACGCCCCGAGTCACCATGGTCTGCATCCGGAAGGACTCGACCATCGACAATCTCAAGGACCTCATCATCCGTGAAAAATACTCGCGGATCCCCGTCTATAAGGACCGCATCGACAACATTGAGGGCGTCGTCATGGCCAAGGACATCATCGAGTATGCCGATGAGAAGCACAAGGGCCAGCCCATCGAGGCCCTCATCCGGCCTGTCGTTTTCGTCCCCGAGTCCATGGAGGTGGCCGACCTGCTCAAAGAGTTCCAGAAGGCCAAGCAGAAGATGGCCGTCGTCGTCGACGAGCACGGCGGCGTCTCCGGGCTCGTGACCATGGAGGACGTGGTCGAGGAGATCGTAGGCGAGATCGAGGACGAATACGACACCGAGGAGGCCCAGATCATCGAGAACGCGCCCGGCGACTTCACGGTTTCCGGCCGTGTCGAGGTCGAGGAAATGGAGGAGCTTCTCGACCTTGAGCTCGCCGAGGACGATTTCATCACGGTCGGCGGGCTCGTCACCCACAACCTTGGCCGGCTGCCGGCCAAGGGGGAGACGCTCGACCTCAAGGGATTGTCCTTCGAGATCCTGGACGTCGAGCAGAAGCGCGTCAAGAAAGTCCGGATAAAAAGGAAACCCCTGGATGGAAATAAAGAATAAAGAAAAGGCGGCGAAAAAGGCGGCGGCCATAAAGCCCGCCGCGAGGAAGCCGAAGACGCCGAAGAAGGAAAAGAAGCCGGCGGTCAAGGTCGGATACGTGGCCCTGCTCGGCCGGCCCAACGCCGGGAAATCCACCCTCCTCAACACGCTCCTCGGCCAGAAGGTCGCCATCGTCTCGGACAAGCCGCAGACGACGCGTATCAGCATCCTGGGCATCAAGACAACGGAGAAAGGCCAGATCATCTTCATCGACAACCCCGGAATCCATAAGCCTCTCCACTCCCTGAACCGCCGGATGATGAACTTTGTTTATTCGTCGCTCGAGACCTCGGACCTGCTCTGCCTCCTCATCGACGCCACCCAACCCTTCGGTCATGGGGACGAGTTCGTCATCGAGACGCTCCGGGTGGTCAAGGTCCCCCTCTTCCTACTCATAAACAAGGTGGACATCGTCCGCAAGGACAAGGTCCTCCCCATCATCGAAAAGTACAAAGACCTCCTGCCCTTCAAGGAGATCATTCCCGTCTCCGCCCTCACGGGGATCAACCTGGACGTTCTTGAGGACCTGATCTATAAATTCCTGCCCGAGGCCGAGAAGATCTACTCGGACGACGAGATCTCGGACCAGTCCGAACGCTTCCTGCTGGCCGAGATCATCCGGGAAAAAGTGCTCAGACACGTCAAAGAGGAGCTGCCGTTCTCAACGGCCGTCTATATCGAGGGCATTGAAAAGAAGGAATTAACGGGCAAGGACGGGAATCCGCGGCCCATGACATTCATCAGGGCGTCCATCTTCGTCGAGCGGGACAACCACCGCAAGATCATCATCGGCCGCCACGGCAGCCTCGTCAAGCAGATCGGCATCGAGGCCCGCAAGGAGATCGAGGAGATCCTCGAGACGGAGATCTACCTGGGCCTCCAGGTCCGGGTCCGGCCGCAGTGGCGCGACTCCGAGGACGTCCTGGACCTCATCGAGGGGCAGAAAGGCTGATTGACAAATCGGCCCCAAGATGCGAAAATTGTCTGCCTTCCAACGGACGGTGAGTGTAGCTCAACCTGGTTAGAGCATCGGACTGTGGATCCGATGGTTGGGGGTTCAAATCCCCTCACTCACCCCACCCTTTTTCCTCGAATATCCCCCATTGCAGGTTCGAGGACATCGCGGACGGGCGGGTTCTCGATCACGAGATTTTCACGGACGGCCTTATCAGCGGCCCGGCCATTCAAAATCGGTGTTGGGAGGACTTTGATAAAAGCGCACCGCTTTCGTGAACCGAAGCCCGTACTTTTTGATCTTCGCGTACAACGTCGTGTATTTAATTCCCAAGAGAAAGGCCGCTCCGCGGATGTTGGCGCGGGCCATGGTCATGGCCTGGGAAATGATATCCCGCTCCAACTCTTCCATGACCTGCATGACCGGGGCCGGCTTGCCTTCCCTGATCAGTTCGATGCAGCCCTCGAGGTTATCAAGGGAGAAAGCCAGCGCGCCGACAATCCCCTTTCTTTCATGCCTTGAGGGACGAAATCCGGAATCCTTCACAGGCTCCATCGCCTCCGGAGAAGGACCGGTCGAACGGTTCGACGGGACCTGGTCTTCCATCCGTGTCGCCATGCCGAGCATCATGTCTTCTTTCATGAGAGTTCTCTTCGATTCCAGGATCGGCAGCGTCCGAACTACGTTCTCCGGGCGCACACCTCAAGAACACCATCCTAAAGATTAGGGGAGTATTCAGCCCGGGGGAACCGTTTATCTCTGAAGCGGCCGAATGAGGAAGCGGACGGGCCCGGACGGGCCGCGAACGGTCCCGGCCGGGCTGCGGCCGCACCGAACGCCCAGATCAAAGCAACGAACCTCGCCCTGATCGAAACCACGAACTCGGGAGAGTCCAGACTTGGATGATGCCCTTAGAACCGGCCATCTAGAATTTTGCGGAAATTCTCACGGTAGTTCCGGCTGACGTTCACCCGCTGATTGTTCTTGAGGATGATGATGGATTCGCCGTGGAAATAGGGCTGGATTTCCTGGATGGATCCCACATTGACGATGAAAGACCTGTGCGTGCGGATGAACATGCGGGGGTCCAGTTTTTTCTCGAGGCCGCTCAACGTCTCATGGAGAAGGTGTTCCCCCGTTTCGGTATGGAGGGCGGCATAGCTCCCGGCCGCCTTGATCCACAGAACGTCTTCCACCTTTAAAAAGCAGATCCCCCGTTTGGACGGGACGAGAAATCTTTTGATATAGGGGCTTTCCGTCCGGACATCCTCGATCAGGCTTCTCATCCTGGTCTTGAAATCCTCCTGGTTTTTTCCCATCCCGATCATGCGCCGGGCGTGCTTCAGCGATTCCTGGAAACGGTCCTGATCGAACGGCTTGAGCAGGTAATCCAAGGCGTGGATCTCGAACGCACGGAGCGTGTATTGATGGAAGGCCGTGGCGAAAATAATGTGGGGTAAATGCTCCTGCCCCAGGGCCTCGACGACACCGAAGCCGTCCGGCTCCGGCATCTGGACGTCCAGGAAAACGAGGTCGGGCTTTTCCTTTCGGATGATTTTGATCGCGTCCGAGCCGTTGCCGGCCTCGCCGACGACATCGACGTCTTTCTCTCGGCGGAGAAATTCCCGGATTTTCTGGCGGGCATACGCTTCGTCGTCGACGATGACCGCCCGGATCGCCATGCCCTAGTCCATCTCTCTCATCATTCGGTCAATTGGCCTGGTTTTGAAAAGGAATATCGAACGCGATCTGGACTCCGCCTTCGCTCCTGTTTTGAAAACAGAAGGCGCAATCCGATCCATAAAGGCTCTGGAGGCGGCTTTTGATGTTTTTCAACCCGACCCCTTTGTCTAGGAGCGTCTTTGGATCGTCTTTCAAACCCAACCCGTCGTCCGAGACCCGGACGACCAGCCGTCCGTTGTCCCGGCTCGCCGCGATCATGACCGTCCCCCCCTCGTTTCGGGGCATGATTCCGTGCTTGATCGCGTTTTCCACGAGCGGCTGCAGGCTGAAGCTCGGGATGAGGGCCGAGAGCGTTTCCGGCGCGATGTCGTACTCGACGGCGAGCCTATCGCCGAAGCGCGCTTTCATGATGTCGAGGTAAAGGGCCAACACGTCCAGTTCGTTCTTGAGAGGAATTTTCTGTGCGTCCGGCTGTTCGAGAGTGGCGCGAAGGAGGTCGCTCAGGCGGCTGATCATCCGGTCCGCCAGGCCCGGATCCTGATAGACGATCGTGGAGATCATGTGGAGCGTATTAAACAGAAAATGGGGATTGACCTGGGACTTTAAGATCTGGAGATTGGCCCGGGCCAATTCGGTTTCGAGACGGCCGGCGGCCAGTTCCCTCTCGCGGTACATGCGGAGATAGTCGAGGCCCCAGACGGACACCAGGACGACCAGGAAGGTCACGATGTTGTTGTGGAGATAATTCAGGTTTGTCAGCCAAAAGTCTTTGAGATAAGGCCCCACCGAAGGAGGAAGGTTGACGATCGGCTCCAACAGGAGGTTATAAAACCCGAAGGAGATGAACGATTCCAGGCCAGCGAGGGCAAGACCTCCGGGGATGAGGACGGCGAGATGGGCGGGCCAGCGGCGTCCCCGGAGGGGGAACCTGTGCGCGAGCCAAATCGCGCCCGGAGCGCAGACGGCCCAAGGAAGCCACCGGACGGCGTAGAGGAGGAAATCCTGCCAAAGACTGAGTCGGTATTCTGTTGTGCTGATGAGGTATAAAAAGAAATTGGAAGTCGTGAAGAACAGGGTGACGATGAAAAACAGTCCCGCCAAGATCAGGAATGTTCGGGTACGCGATCGCAGCGGCAATTTCATCAGCGGCCCTTTCTTCCGGCATCCTTGGAGCTAGCCACGAATTCATCATAAGGCAAGCCCGGGGGGATTTCAAGCCATGGTCTTTCCGACCGTCACTCATGCCGGCGCTCGGAACTTCACGATTCGCCTCGGTTTCATAAATTTGAATAAACGGCAATGGTTTTTACATGCCGTAAACAATCATCCGTCGATCTCTCCACCCACGGCCGGCTCGCGGCCGATGTTTCAGAGATGGAAGATGCATTTTATCCCGGTTCCGGCCGCTGGCATATTTATTGCATAAAGAAGGCCGAGAGGTTTGTTATCCGATGAGATACGCAGGGAGACCAGGGCCTCGAGGCCGGGAAGGATCATCCGGGCCGGAGGGCCGGCCACGGAACGTGCTTTTCTTTTTTCGAGCCTTGGACTCATGCGGGGAGGTGAAACGGCGCGGAAACACCGGACCAAACATTCGACCGCTGGCGCAGAACGACAAGCCGGCACGTAAACCAATTCCAAAAGGAGGATTTATTATGAGAAAACGAATTCTGTTTCTGCTGCTGGGCCTGGTTCTGGCTGGCACCATGACATTCGGCCAGGTGACCAACGCCCGCATCATCGGCACCATTACCGATACCGATGGTACCGCCCTGCCGGGTGTGGCCGTCGAGGCCGTGAGCCCCCGGCTCGTCGGCAAGGCGACGACCGTATCAGACGCGAACGGCGTCTTCCGCCTGCTCAACCTGATGCCCGGCGTCTACAGGATCACGTACACCCTGGACGGATTCCAGACGTTGGTCCGGAACGACATCAGCGTGTCCCTGGAGCAGACGATGACCCTGAACGTGACCATGGAGCTCGGGAAGCTCGCCGAGTCGGTCGTGGTCACGGGCCAGGCGCCGCTGATCGACATCAAGAACACGTCCAAGGACCTGACCCTGACCAAGGACACGTTCCAGACCCTGCCCAAGGGCCGCGATTTCGCCTCGCTGGTGACCGTCCTTCCCGGGGTGGACACCGAGGCCTTCGCCGGCGGCGTCGACCGGGCCGGAGCATCGGCGCGTCCCGGCGGCATCTCCGTGGACGGCGCCACGGCGTCGGAGAACGTGTTCTTCGTCGACGGCGTGAATACCACGGAGCTCGAGGACGGCACGATGTCGCAGAAGGTCAACTTCGACTTCATCGACGAGGTCCAGGTGAAAGCCAGCGGCTACCAGGCCGAGTTCGGCGGTTCCCTGGGCGGCGTCATCAACGTGGTGACCCGCTCCGGCGGCAACGAGCTCCACGGGGACGTGATCGGCTATTACGGCGGCAGCGCCCTGAACGGGAAACAACGCCCTACTCTCCGCATCAATCCCCTCGACAACAGCGTCGCCGAGTACGTCAACTACCAGGACCTGAACGGCAAAGAGAAGGAAGCGATCCTGGAGGGCGGCTTCAACCTGGGCGGTTACATCATCAAGGACCGGCTGTGGTTCTTCGGCACGTTCATGCCGGCCCAACGCGACCGCACCCGGCCCGTCACCTTCGTCAGCGACGGCTCGAAGGGCCGTTTCAACCGCAAGGACCTCGAGCTGAACTATTCAGCGAAGCTCACCGCTCAGCCGTTCGCGAACCTGCGGGTCTCGGCCGGCTTCCTCAACAACTTCTGGAAGTATCGGGGATCGCTCCCGACCAACGACGGCGCCGGAGACCCCGCCACGCCCTATTCCAAGGTCGGTTTCGATTTTCCGAACTGGAGCGCCAGCGCCTCGGCGGATTACACCGTGGGGAACAACCTGATGGTGAGCGCCCGCGGCGGCTTCTTTTTTTCCAACAACAACAATCAACAGCTGAAGCCGACCGAACCCCTGTGGATGTTCCGCCAGACCAACGCCCAATACCCCGAGATCCCCGCGGACCTGGTCCGGGCCCGCAGCTGGATCAACTATTCCCAGACGGCCGACGGCTACGTCACGAAAAAGGACATCCGTGACCGGGCTTCGTTCAACCTCGACCTCAATTACTTCCCCAATTTCGCCGGCGAGCATTCCCTAAAGGCCGGGGTCCAGTGGGTACGCCTGCATGAGGACGTCGACAACTCCTTCGGCTATCCCTATGTCCGGCTGAACTGGGGCCAGGCTTACACCGACCCGGCCGATCCCACCAAACAATACCGGGGACAATACGGTTATTACGAGGTCCGCAACGGCATCTCCTCTCCCTTCGGCACGTTCGCCGAGGCCCACAGCACGAGCGTGGCCCTGTACCTGCAGGACTCCTGGACCATCGCTAATAGATTCACCCTCAACTTCGGACTGCGCGCCGAGAGCGAATACGTGCCCAGCTTCAGCGACCTGCCGGAATACAAGGGCAAGAAGGCGGTCGATTTCAAGTTCGGGGACAAGCTGGCGCCGCGCCTGGGCTTCGTCTACGACGTGGCCGGAGATTCCAGCCTGAAGGTGTTCGGTTCCTACGGCATGTTCTACGACGTGTTCAAGCTCGGCATGGCCATCGGTTCCTACGGCGGCTTCAAGTGGATCTCCGATTACTACACCCTCGACACCTACGACTGGAAACAGATCGGCGTCAACGGCAACTACCCCGGCACCTATATCCGCGCCAAGAACGAACGGGAGCCTTCGTTTGACTCCACGGACCCGGCCCTGAAGCCCGTGGCTCAGAGCGAGGTCTCTTTCGGGATCGAAAAGAAGCTCAAGGAGGACGTCTCCACGTCCGTGCGCTTCGTCTACAAACACCTGATCCGAGCCCTCGAGGACATCGGCTTCGAAGAACCGGACGGCACCGTATACTATACCGCCAACCCGGGCTACGGATGGACGCGCTATCAGAAGGACGGAGGTAGATGGCCCAACGAGTTGTGGCCGTGCCCCAAGGCCAAGCGCGAATACTACGCCGTCAACTTCTCCCTGGACAAGCGCCTCAGCGACAACTGGATGGGCGGCTTCTCCTTCACCTGGAGCAGCCTGCGCGGCAACTACTCCGGCCTGGCCAGCTCCGACGAAGTGGACATCAACGGCTACGGCCGCACCGATCCTAACGTGGCCCGGTTCTGGGACAGTTGGTTCCTGCCCTATACCCAGGACGGCAAGCCCATCGACGGCCCGCTGGGGACCGACCGGCCCCTCTATTTCAAGGCCTACGGGTCCTACACCTTCCCCTTCGGCCTGACCGTAGGCACAACGGCCAGCGCGTTCTCCGGCGTGCCCACGTCCATCGAAGTGACCATGGGCGGGATGCAGGGGTTCTATCCGCTCGGGCGGGGGACGGAAAAGCGTTCTCCGTTCGTTTTTGCCGCGAATCTCTACGCCGAATACCCAATCCGGTTAGGCCGCACCCGTTTGACCTTGAGTCTCAATATCGATAATGTGACCAACAACGGCGCGGCCCAGCGTCTGTACCCGCTTTACAATCAGGACGACCCGGCCCTGACCCAGGATGAGATCCTGGCCCATTTCGATTACCAAGGCATCGTCCAAGACCTCGATCCGCGCTTCCTCAAGGAATACCTGTTCATGAATCCCATCAGCGCCCGTTTCGGCGTCAGGTTCGGATTCTGATCCCCTCCTGAGGGAAATCTCCTCGGGGAGTTTGATTGACTCCCCGAGGAGGAGCCCGGACGGATAATGTCGGAATTGTCCATTATCATCAAGACTCCCGATTGATGTTGATAGGTCTAGGTTTCTAGTTCTTGACCGAATCGTCTTCCTTCATCTGGAGCGCCTTGTAGAGGTCGCGCCGTCCGGCCTTGTCGCCGTCCATGATCTTCCGGGCGTACCCGGCCACGGCCTCAGCTTTCGCCCGCGGTACGACCACGACGCCGTCGCCGTCGGCGACGATGACATCCCCCGGCATGACCAGGACGCCGCCGCAGACGATCGGCCTGTTGACGGATTCGAGTTCGTTTCGTCCGGGCCGGATCCCGCGTCCGACCTTCTTCAAGTAGAGGGGAACGCGCTGGGTGATGACCTCATCGGTGTCCCTGGCCGTGGCGCTGGTGACGACGCCGACGCAGCCCTTCCCCCGCCACTCCAGAATGTTGTACGAGCCGATCGAGCCGACGTCCGCGTTCGGAGCGTCCTCGATGACGAGCGCCGTACCCTTGCGGATGAGGTCCAAATAGGCCTCTGTGGAACGCTTTTCGTACCAGCCCCCTGCCCAGGCGTCATAAGCTTCGACGGTCATCTTCCCCGCCGGCGCGTCCTGGGTGGGCACGTATCTGGCCGTGACCGCGATCCCTACGAACCGGTGAGTGAAGTGCTCCGTGTCGCGCCACAGGGAATGGATCTCCGGATCCATAAGGCCGATGTTCTGGAGGCCGACGGCGTCCATGCCGTCCGCGACGTCCGATACACGCAGTCCCTTGAACAGGGCCAGGAGCTTCCCGTCCTCGGCTTCGGAGTAAACTTGGGTGGCCAAGAGATTCTTGCCGGCCCTCAGGTCCTCGGCGCCGGGGGCCTTTTCCTGCGCGGCGGTCCCTGCGGCCAGGAAGGCCGCGAAGGGCAGGATGACGGCCAAGCCTGTGATATAACAGCGGATCTCGTTAATTTTCATACTCTGTCCTCCATTGTCGTTTAACGTTCACTGAACTAAAATCCTCGATCGATGGGCTTGCCTATTCTTATTTTTCTCAGCGTTCCGTGTCAAGCGATGGACGCCGGACACGAATGGGGAGCCGTCATCTCATTAAGGGCGAAGCTTAATAAATGGGTTCTCTTACGTTTGGTGTGGGTTGGGGGCTTGGACGGGATGGCTGTCAATCCCGATTCAAGAGCGCATCGGCGGCCGGACGGACTCCTGAAAATAGGCCCGGCGCTCATTCCCCGAGGGCGGCGGCGTAGAGATACCAGGCGGCGTGGGGCAGCCACTGCTCCGCCCACCTCCAGTCGTCGTCCTTTCCGGTCACGGAGAAGTGCAGGTTGAGGTCGATGTCCGCTTCGTCCTTGTACCCGCCCGTGATCCCGTTGACGATCCCGCCCGGAGCATTCGTGTATTCGTAGGACTCGAAGAAGATGTACTGGGGGTTGTTCCTCCCGCGGCCCTGGAGCATGCAGGCGTCGAACGGATTGAGGCCCAGGATCCAATTCAGCTGGTCCCGGCCGAAGGCCCGGTACTTGTCCGCCAGGGCCTTGTCCGCGGCGCATAGCCTGGCGGCGCGCTTCGCCGCGGCGGCCATCGAGCCGAGGCGGGCGTTCTCGCCCTGCCACCAGGGGGCCGTCTCGGTGTCGTGGGGGAAGAAGAAGCTCGTCCTCCGGACGCCGTTCTTGCTCTGAACGAGCTGGCGGCTGTAACCGAAGGGATTGGCGACCTCGGCGGTCACGGCGAGCTCGAAGGCCATGGACCTCTTCACGGCATCGACGACCTTCGCCTTGGCGGCGACATCCGCGATGTCATAATAGTCCGCGAGGGCCACGACCGGCAGGCCCGCATCGGCCGGATGAAAGAAGGGACGGTCCTTGTCGTCGGCCCGCCAATAGTCCGCGGGGCTCGCGGCCGGCATCAGCCTGGCCATGAGGCTCGCGGCCCGCTGGTCCGCCGCGGCCTTGTAAACGGGCTTCTTCGTCGCCTTGTAGAGCTCCATGGCGGCCGTCAGGGCGCTGGTGTCGTCGAGGACGTTCTCCTTCCCGTCGTTGGCGTAGGAGAGGTTGTTCTTCTCAAGGAACGCGAACGCGTCCTCGGCGGCCTTGAGGTAATCGGCGGCGGTGAAGTCCCCGGAGGCTGGGTACGTCGCCGCCATCGCCAGGGCGGCGATGGACACGCCGGCGCCTTCCCGGAAGCCCGCCTCGAAGGCGGCGTCTCCCTTGATCTTCTCCCTTCCGTAATCGCGGACCTTGTCCTTGGTTTCCGGGGTCAGGATGATGTGGCGCTCCGCTTTGGCCGATATGATGCGGTCCTCGGGCTTCTTCTCGGGGCCGCGGCCGGAGACCGTGATATAGAAGGACCCGTTCGGATTCTTCATCCGCACGAGATAATCGGCCCCGAACATGGCCTCGTCAAGGAGCCGCTTTTTGTACTGCTTGAAATAGGGGTTCCCGCTCGCCTCGAGCTCCTGGAAGGACTTGAACAGGCTCCAAGCGGACATCGAGATCTGCTGGGGGTTGAAGTACGTGGAGAACGAGAGGTGGGACATGTGCTTGCCGTAGTCCCCCGTCGCGTCGAACCACCCGCCGTGGGCGTCGATCATCCCGTCCTTCCCGTCGAACTTCAACTTCCGGTCCGCCTTGTCCCAAAGGCCGGAGCTCCTCTGGCCCTTGAAATAGTAAACGACATCGGAGAGCGTGTTCCGCTCCAGGACGTTCTTCTGGACGAGGAACGGATAGGACCGGATGGTCCCCTTGGCGGACGAGCACTCGATGACATAGGTCCCTTCCTCGAGGACCGGCGTGAAATCGATCGTCCAGAAGGTCCAATCCTTCCACTTTTGGACGGGGCCGACGGATTTGGGAACCCCGGAGAAAACCTCTTTCTCCGTCCCGAACTCCTTGATCTTGAAGGCGTCGAAAGCGTCGCCCGGCTTGCCCTCGATAACCGCCCGCTTGGGCCCGGCCGGATCGTAACCGACGTGATTGATCAAGACCTTGGCCGTCTGGGCAAGGCCCGAAGAAACCAGGATGGCGCTGAAGACAAGCGCCGTGAGCGCTCGGTTCTTTCTCATGATCATTCTCTCCTTTTATTATTCCAATACAGGTAAGCCGGGACGCCGAGGAGGATGATCAAGAGTCCGGCCATCGACTGTTTGAACTGGTTGATGACCGTGTTCACGGAGATGAACACCGCGGACAGGATGAACAGGACGGGCGTCACCGGGTAGCCCCAGGTCCTGTATGGACGCTGAAGGCCGGGTCGTTTGCGCCTCAGGACGATGACGGCTGTTATCGTGAGCCCCATGAAGATCCACAGGCCGAAGATCACGTAAGTGTAGAGCTGCTCGAAGGTCCCCGTCAGGCTGAGGAAAGCGCTCCAGACGCCCAGGGCGATGATCGCGAAATGGGGGGTCAGGAACTTCGGATGGACCTCGGCGAGCTTCCGGAAGAACAGGCCGTCCCGGGCCATGGCGAAATAGACCCGGGGGCTCGTCAGGCAGTGGCCGTTGGCGGCGCCGGAGATCGAGAAGAGAATGATGAAGGCGATGAGGGAAGCGCCTACGGGTCCGATGGCGAAATTCATGGCGTCGGCGGCGACACGGGCGGAACCGGCGATGGTCCCGGCCGGGAAGGCGTACAGGTAGGCCAGGTTGGCCAGGATGTAAAGGGTGATGACGAGGGCAGTGCCGATGAAGATGCCCAGGGGAAGGTCCCTCGTTGGGTTCCTAAGCTCGCCCGAGCTGAACGATGAACTCTCCCATCCTTTATACGCCCAGAGGGCGGCGACGAGGGCCACGCCGAACTTGCCGACCAGGCCCATCGAGAATCGCCCGGGCGCCGGAGAAACGAAGTTTGCGGCGTTCCCCTTGGCGAAGACGAACACCGTGACGCACAGGCCGGCCAGGGCGGCGAACTTGATCGACGTCAGGACGTTCTGGAGCAGGGCCCCGCGCTTGACGCCGAAGATGTTGACTGTGCACAGGAAGGCGATGAGAGCGACCGCCGCCGCCTTCGCCTCGAGCGGCGAGAGCTTGACGAAATAGGGCAAGTACTTCGTCGAAAAACCCACCGCCAGAGTGGCGATCGTCCCCGAGTCGATGACCAGGAAGAGGGCCCAGCCGAAGAGAAAGCCGGTGAGCGGCCCGTAAGCTTCCTTGAGATAGACATACATCCCGCCGGCTTGGGGGAAGGCGGCCCCGAGTTCGGAGAGCGACAAGGCCCCGAAAAAGGTCAGGAGCCCGCCCGCGACCCAGACCGCGAGCATCAGGATGGGCGACTTGAGACCGGCGGCGATGGAAGCGGGCACGATGAAGATCCCCGACCCGATCATGGTCCCCATGACGATCCCGATGACGCTCATGACACCGAGCACCCGGGGGAGGTTGGCTTTATCGGGGGCGTTTTGTTCCATGGCGTTTTCGAACACGGACGTTCGGGCCGATTCTAAGCAAGGAACCGAACAAAGTCAACGCGGCCGCCCGGAACGGCCCCCTGGGAATGGCCCTATCCGATCAGGCTGAACTCCCGGCCGATCTTGTGGAATGCCTCAAGGATCCGGTCGATATGTTCTTGTTTATAGGTCGCGATAAGGCTGAGCCTGATGAGTTGAAGGCCCTGCGGAACGGCGGGCGAGACGACGGCGTTCACGAAGACGCCTTCCTCGAGGAGCCGCCGCCAGAAACGGCAGGTCATCATGTCGTCCCCGATGATCACGGGCAGGATGGGGGTCCCCCCCTCCATGAGCTTGAAGCCCTGATTTTTCAGCCCTTCCCGGATCTCATCAGCGATGCGGCGGAGCCGTTCGACCCTTTCCGGCTCCCGCCTGATGATGGCCAGGGAGGCGCGGACGGCCGCGACATTGCCGGGCGCCATGCTGGCGCTGAAGATGAAAGCTTGGGAATTGTACTTGATGTAATCGATGACCTGTCTTTCGCCCGCGATGAACCCGCCCAGTGAAGCGAAGGACTTGCTGAAAGTCCCCATGGTCAGCTCGACGTCGGGCCCATTCCTGAGGCCGAAGTGGCTGCAGGTGCCGCGGCCGCCCCGGCCGAGGACGCCCATGGCGTGGGCCTCGTCGATCATCACCCGCGCCCGGTAAGCCTTGGCCAGCTTGACGAGCTCGGGGAGGTTGACGATCCGGCCGGACATGCTGAAGACCCCGTCGGTGACAATGAGCTTCGGGGCGTCCGGGGGGACGCCCTTCAAGACATTTTCCAAGCCGGCCATATCATTGGTCTTGTACCTAAGGACATGGGCGCCCCGGGCCCTGGCGATCCATGCCCCGGTGACGATGCTGGCGTGGTTCTCCTTATCGGAGATCAGGTATTCGCCCTTCTGGACGAGGGTGGGAATCACGCCCTGGTTCGTCAAGTAGCCCGTAGTGAAGGCCAGGCAAGCCTCGACCCCCAGGAAATCGGCCAGCTCTTCCTCCAGGGACGTGTGGAGGATGGACGTGCCGTTAAGATACCGCGAGCCGGAGCAGCTCGACCCAAAGGACTCGACGGCCTTCACCGAGGCCTCGATCACCTCGGGGTGCTGGGACAGGCCAAGGTAGTCGTTGCTTCCGGCCATTATGACCTCCCGGCCTTCCATCCGGACGACGGGGCCGTGGTTCTCCTCGATGACCTGGAAATAGGGGAAGACCCCCGCGTCAATGATCTCTTTCGCCCTCGAGAACTGCCGGCATTTTTGGAACAGGTCCATGTCGTTGCCTCCGTGATGTCATTCGGCCTTGCGCTTGAGACCGCCGAGGACGATCTCGAAGCCCAGGCCGATGAGCCGGTCGAGGTCCTCCTCCTTGAACTGTCGTGATTCGACAAGCTGGATGATCCCGTTGATCATCCCCCACATGACCATGCTGACCTGGGCACCCGGGCGGCCCCCCTCGAGTTCACCGGACTGCACCCCCTCCTTGACGACGTTCTGGAGTTCGAGGAGGCACGCGATCTTCAGGGTCCGGATCTCCTTCAGCAGGGCGTCCGGGATCCGGTAATGGTCGCTGACCAGGTCGATGAAGAACAGGAGCTTGAAGTATTCCCTGTGCTCGCGGTAGAAACGGACGTAAGCCTTCATGGAGTTCCGGAGCCTCTCATGCGTGTCCCGGCCGGTCCTGGCCGCCTCCTTCAGGCAGGAGAGGAGGATGTTCAGGTGCTCGACCAGGATCGACGCGTAGATCTCCTCCTTGCTCCCGAAGTGGTTGTAGATCGTTCCCTTGCTGAACTCGATGGCCGAGGCGATGTCGTCGAGCGTCACGCCGGCGAAGCCGTTCTTCCGGAAGAGGTCCATGGCCTTGTCAAGAATGAGCCTCCGCCGCGTCTCGAACTCCCTTTCCTTTCTCTCCCGCGTGCCCATTTTTGACTCTTGGTATTTATCTGACCACCAGTCAATGTTGAATGGTATTTTAATAACGGGCGTTTGTCAAGCCTGCCGGGGACGGTTATTTCTTTATGTCCAAACCATGGCCGGCCGGGAAGAGCCCGGGCAGAGTCACGGGAAGCCTGCCGCGGGTCTCCATCTCGCCGTTGAGGACCCGGGCCGCAATCTCCTGCGCCTGCGGCGTGTTGCGGTAGAGGCAAAGATAAGCGTCGACTTCCGGAAAGTGCCTCAGGAAGTAGGGGGAGCCGAAAGAGACGACCGTGACCGGGGCGGGGCCGGCCGCCAACTTCTTCACGAGCGCGACGTGCTTAGGATCGAGATCGACGCTCCCCTTGCGGGACCTGAGGCTCGAGAACAGGGCGAAGACCACGGCGTCCGCTCCCGCGGCCCGGGCCACGGCATCGTCCAGGGTTTCCTGCCCCGAATCAGCATCGGCAAAAAAGGCCATGAGGCCGGGGTCCCATTTCTTCATTTCCGTGACGAAGGCCTGTCCCGCGAAATAATCTCCCAGGTCGCTGCTCAAGGCAAAAACGGCCGTCTTCTTGCCCGGGGCCAGGGGCAGCGCCCCACCTTCGTTCTTGACAAGGGTGACCGCCGCTTCGAAAACCTGGTATGCCCGCCCCAGGCTGGGCTTCGAACCGACCGCGCGGGAGATGGCATCGACATCGACGAAACGGTTCCGGTCGAGGCCGAGCCTCGCTTTGGCTTCGAGGATCCTCCGGACCGATTCGTCGATCCTGGCCATCGGGACCTTGCCGGAGCGGACGGCCTCGATGACCGTCCGGATGGTCAAGGCCGGGTCGCGCGGCATGAGGAGGACGTCGACTCCGGCCAGCAGGGCTTTGAGCGACATGTCTTCATCCGAAAAGGCGTTCGTGACGCCTCCCATGTCCAAGGCGTCCGTGACGATCAGGCCCTTGAAGCCGAGTTCCTTGCGCAGGAGCCCGGTCATGATCGCGGGAGACAGGGTCGCCGGCATGTTCGGCGTCGGGTCGAGGGCGGGGACGGCCAGGTGGGCGGTCATGATGGCCTGGACGCCGCCTTCGATGGCCGTCCTGAACGGATAGAGCTCGACCTTGTCCAGCCGCGCTCTGTCGCCCGTGACCGTCGGAAGGAGCAGGTGCGAGTCTTGGCCCGTGTCCCCGTGCCCCGGGAAATGCTTGGCCGTGGTGATCATGCCGTTCTCCTGACTGCCGCGGATGAAGGCCCGCGTCAGGCGGCCGACGGACTCGGGGTCCTCGCCGAACGAGCGCGTGTTGATGATGGGATTGTCCGGGTTGATGTTGACGTCCACAACCGGGGCGTAGTTCATATGGATCCCGACCGCCCGCCCCTCGATCGCCGTGATCCTGCCCATATCATAGGCCATCTCCTCGGAGCCGGCCGCACCGATGGCCATGAGCGGCGGAAAGAGCGTCGCGCCGGCGATCTTGGCCCCGGCGGCGCTCTCGAGGTCCGCGGCGACGAGGAGGGGCACCTTGGCGGCGCCCTGCAGGCGGTTCAAAAGGTACGCCGCTTCATAGGCCTCGCCCGAGGCGAGGATGAGCCCGCCGATCTTCCGGTCCCTGACCAGCGATTCGAGTTCCCCGAGGGAGTCGCTGTCGAGGTTGACGAAGGTGCCCGGGTACCGGACGGTCACCATCTGCCCGGCCTTTTCCTCGAGCGTCATTTTTTTCAGGGTCCTGGCGACCCAACCCGGGTTCCCGGCGTCGAGGCCCGGAAGGACCCTCGGCGGCGCCGTCCGGGCGCAGCGCATTCCCAGAACGGCCATGGAAATAACGACGATCGCCATCATTCCGCTCCGCATCTTCATGGTTTTCACTCCTTGCCGTCCTCTTATCCTATTCGATAACATACCTGATTATGAACAACACCGAAAACAGATAGATCAGCCAGTGGACCTGCTTCCCTTTACCCGTGACCAGCTTGAGGAGCGAATAGGAAATGAACCCGAAGGAGATGCCCTCTGTGATGCTCACGGTCAGGGGCATGATGACGATGCTCAGGAAGGCCGGGACGGCCTCGGTCAGGTCCTCCCAATCGATCCGGACGACGCCCTTCATCATCATATATCCGACGATGATGAGCGGCGGAGCGATGACCGGGTGGAGCGTCATGCCCTTGAAGCGGAATTCGCCGCTGATCATTTCGGCCAGAGGGCTGAAGAAGAGGGCGACCAGGAAGAGAAATGAGGTCATGACGTTGGCCAGACCGGTCCTGGCGCCCTGGGCGATACCGGTGACGCTCTCGATGTAGCTCGAGACCGTGGACGTTCCCAAGACAACACCGCCGACCGTGCCCACCGCGTCGGCCATCATGGCCTGGTTGGCTCGCGGCAGTTTCCCATCCTTGAGGAACCCTCCAGAGCTGCCGACCCCGATGAGGGTGCCGACCGCGTCAAAGACGTCCAAGAAGAAGAAGATAAAGACCACAGACAACAATCCCGACCGGAAGGCGCCCGCGATGTCAAGCTTGAGGAACGTGGGCGCGAGGCTCGGGACGGGCGCCAGGAGCCCATGGAACTTGACGATACCCAAAGGGACGCCCGCGACGGCTGTGGCCAGGATGCCGATGAGGATGGCCCCGGGGACCTTGCGGGCCATCAGGACGGCCGTCAGGGCCAGGCCTAAAAGGACAAGGACGACGGGCTTGCTCGTCAGGTCGCCGATCCCGACCATGATTCCCGGCGTGTCCACGACGATCCCGCCATATTGTAGGCCGATGAGGGCGATGAGGAGCCCGATGCCGACCGCGATCCCGAACTTGAGACACATGGGCACCGCCTCGACCACGGTCCCCCACACGCCGATGACGGCTAAAATGATGAAGATGCAGCCGGAGATGAAGTTCGCGCCCAGGGCAACCTGCCAGGAATAGCCCATGGTCCCGCAGACGATGACCGCGAAGAAGATATTATGCCCCATGGCCGGGGCCTGGGCGATGGGATATTTGGCCAGGAGACCCGTGAGGAGGGTCGCCAGGGCGCTGGAAAGGCACGTCGCGACCATGACCGCACCTTTGTCCATCCCGGTCATAGACAGGATGGCCGGCTGGACGAAGATGATATAGGACATGGTCATGAACGTCGTGGCCCCGCCCAGGAGTTCGTTCCTGACCGTTGTCCCGTTCTCCCGGAGCTTGAAACAGCGTTCGAGCCAGGCTTTCATGTTTCCCTTTTACAGATCACACCTTCGAGACTAAAACGTCACAAGGCTCAGGAGATCGACCTCTGGGTGGGCTTTCATGATGTTCTCGACGCCTTTGAGGAACGAGAGATCAACGACGGCGGCGAACCCGACGACCTTTTCCTCGAGTTTCCCGACGAGGTCGATGGAACTGATGGATGACGAGCCGGTGGCGATGAGGTCGTCCACGATGAGGACCCTCTGCCCCGGGGCGACGGCGTCGGCGTGCATCTCGAAGTGCTCGACGGCGTACTCGTTCGGGGCGATGACGCAAACGGACTTGCGGGGCAGCTTGCCCTTCTTCCGGATGACGGCCAAGCCGAGGCGCAGCTCCCGGGCGACGCCGGCGGCGAACAGGAAGCCCCGCGCCTCGATCCCGACGATGATGTCGGGCCCTTTTGTCCGGGCCCAGGCGGCCATCCGGTCGATCGCTTCGTTGTAGGCGGCGGCATCCTGGATGAGCGGCGTAAGGTCCTTGAAGACGATGCCCGGTTTAGGAAAATCCGGCACGTCGCATATTTTTGATCTCAGGTCGATGGTCATGTTTTCGTCCTTTCTCCGGGGATTCGCTCTCATTAAAAAATAAACGGGCACCAAAGTCAATAAAGAAGCCAGCAGAATTCACGGCCGCATGGAAAAACATAGTTCACATCGGACGGCCATGCGGCTATAATCGGGAAGATGGGCCCGCTGAAGAAGATCGATTGGTCGCTGTATCTTATCGCAGACACGGAATTCGCGGCCGGGAAAGACCTTCTTCCCCGTATCCGCGAGGCCGTCCTGGGCGGCGTGACCGTCGTTCAGCTCAGGGCGAAGGACGTGGGAACGCGGGATTTCCTCGAGCTCGCCTCGAGGATTAGCGAACAGCTCGGAAAACTTGGTGTTCCTTTCCTCATCAACGACCGCGTAGACATCGTCCTTGCCTGCGGGGCCACGGGGGTGCATCTGGGGCAAGACGACATGCCCCTCCCCGACGCCCGAAGATTCCTCGGCCCGGACAAGACGATCGGCATCTCCGTCAACACCCTCGAGGAGGCGGTTGAGGCCCAAATGCTGGGGGCAGATTATGTCGGCCTCGGGCCCATTTACGCGACGACCACTAAGGATACCGACCTTCCGATTGTCGGCTCCGAGGGCATCCGGAGGATGCATAAGCTGATCGACATCCCTATCATCGCCATCGGCGGGATCAATGCAGGCAACGCTGCGGACGTCCTGAGGGCCGGCGCAGCCGGAGTCGCCGTCGTTTCGGCCATCCTGGGCGCTGCCGACGCCCGCAAGGCCGCTGCGGAACTGAAGAAAAGGGTCCTGTTGAAAAGAGGGGTCAGGTCTCAACATTTTACAAAAAAGTCAAATGTTGAGACCTGACCCCTCCTCCTCGACGATGGTGATCGTCCGCTCGTCATCGTTCCCCTGTTCGATCGTGACCCGGATGCCATCGGGCGGGAACACAAGCTTTTCGGCCCATTCGATGACGACGACACCTTCGCCGAGGTAGTCCTCCCAGCCGAGGTCCTGGATCTCAGAATCGTTGTGGAGCCGGTAGAGATCGATGTGGAAGATCGGGAATCTTCCCTTATAAATGTTGATCAGCGTATAGGAGGGGCTGCAGACGCGGGTCGTATCCTTCACCCCGAGACCCGCGGCCAGCCCTTTGGCGAAGACGGTCTTGCCCGCACCCAGCCCTCCCGAGAGGAGCACGACTTCCCCGCCCCGGAAGGCCGCGGCCACCTCCTCGGCCAGCCGGAACGTCTCCTCCGCCGAACGGGTGACCCGGACGACAGACTGGCTTTTTCCCGTGGAGTTTTTATCGGGTGCGGACCCGCTCACGTTTCCATCGCTTTCAGGGCCCGGGGGAGGAACCGGATGATGTCCCCGGCGATGAGCGCCCGTTCCCCGAGCTCCTCCGCCCCCAGGTCGCCGCTCAGCCCGTGGACATAGACGGCCGAAACGACGGCGCCGCGGACATCCTTTTCCTGGCCGATCTGGGATGCGATCATCCCGCCGAGCACGTCGCCGGACCCACCGGTGGCCATCCCCGGATTCCCGGTCGGGTTGATGAAGACGCGACCGTCCGGGCAGGCGGTTAGGCTCCTATGGCCTTTGAGGACGACATATACCCGATACCTGCGGGCGAAGGCCGACGCCAGGTCGATCCGGTCGGCCAGGACCTCGCGGTTCGTCAAGCCGAGCAGACGGGCGAATTCGCCCGGGTGGGGTGTCAGCACCGCCGGGGTTTTGATCGAGCCCAGAACCCCGGGCTTTGCGGCGATGATGTTCAGCGCGTCGGCGTCAAGGACCATGGGCACCCTGACCCTCGGCAGAAGGGCCAGGACGAATTCGGCGGTCGACGGGTTCGTGGAGAGACCCGGCCCCAGGAGCAGGGCGTCCTTCCCCTTGAGAAGCTCGAGGACGCGGGGCAGCGCCCCCGCGGCAATGGTCTTTTTCGGCGTCTCGGCCAGCGGCTCGGTCATCAGCTCCGGCACGGAGCGCGCCACCATGGGAAGACAGCTCGCCGGGGTCGCCACAGTGACCAGCCCGGCGCCCATCCTCAGCGCGGCTCGGCCCGCCAGGGAGGCCGCACCCGTCTTGCCGAGCGAACCCGAAATCACGAGGACATGGCCGAAGGTCCCTTTGTGCGTGTCTTTCTTTCTTCCTTTCAGGAACGGCGCCACGTCTTTCCGCTCGACCATCTCGAGTTTCAGGCCGGGATCGTCGAAAAGGAAGGGAGGCACGCCGATCGGGGCGATCACGAGCTCGCCGACATATTCTTCCGCGGGCGGGAGCACGTGGGCGATCTTGGGAGCGGCCGGCGTCACCGTCAGGTCCGCCTTGACGCATGGCCCGATGATCAAGGAGGAATCCGAGGAAAGGCCGGATGGGATATCGACGGCGATCTTGAAAGCCTTCGAGGCGTTGATATCGCCGACGACCCGCGCATAGAGGCCATCGAGGGGTTTCCCGAGACCGGTCCCGAATATGGCGTCGACGATCACGGTGGCCCGGGATAGCGCCTTTTTGTGACGGCCCCAATCCCCCGGAGACGTGATCTCTTTGACGGGGAGGCCCATTTTCAGGGCCGCGTTCAAGTTGACGGCCGCATCCCCCAGGACGTCGCCCTTCAAGGCCAGGAGCAGGACGACGGGCCGGGTCCCCTGGTTCCAGAGGTGGCGGGCGACGACCAGGCCGTCACCTCCGTTGTTCCCCTTTCCCGCGACAATGACAATGCGTTCCCATCGCGGCGCCGGGAACCGGCGCTTCAGGGCTTCGACGATCCGGATCCCGGCGTTTTCCATGAGCGCGATACCGGGAATGCCGATCTCCGCGATCGTCTTTCGATCGATCTCTCTCATCTGCCTCGAGGTCAGGACTTTCATTCGCTCTTATTTTATCACAAATCGCCGATTTCCGTATCCAACCCGACAGGGGGATCGGGGGCAGCATTTCTTTTCGTGCGATAAGGGAAACGGCGCAGGGGCGATGCCCGGAGCCTGAAATTCCTGCCCGCACGAAAAGAAATGGCGAAAGCGCCGGGCAGGCGGTTGCCAAAGCGGGGTTTTTATGCTAATTATAGACGAAATTCTCAGATCCATCTGAAGATCAACAGGAGGTTTTCTGATGAGCATTCGCATCGGCATAAACGGATTCGGACGTATCGGCAGGAACTTTCTCAGGGCCTCCGCGAACGACCCCGCGATCGACACGATCGCCGTCAACGACATCACGGACGCCAAGACCCTGGCCCATCTCCTGAAGTACGACACCATTCTCGGCGGTTTCAAGGGAACCGTCTCCGTGGACGGCGACTCCATCGTCGTCAACGGCCGGAAGATCAAAGTCCTGGCCGAGAAGGAAGTCGGCAAGCTCCCCTGGAAAGATTTCGGGGTTGAGGTCGTCGTCGAATCCACGGGAAAATACATTAAGCGGTCGGACGTCATCCAGCACATCGAGAAGGGCGGGGCGAAGAAGGTCGTCGTTTCCGCGCCCGCCACCGACCCGGACGCCACCCTGGTCATGGGGGTCAACGAGAAGACCTATGACCCGGCCAGGCACCACATCATCTCCAACGCTTCCTGCACGACCAACTGCCTGGCCCCGGTGACCAAGGTCCTCCACGAAGGCTGGGGCATCGAGAAAGGCTTCATGACCACGATCCACTCCTACACAAACGACCAGAAGATCCTGGACGCCCCCCACAAGGACCTCCGCCGGGCCCGGGCCGCCGCGGTGGCCCAGATCCCGACGACGACGGGCGCCGCCAAGGCGGTTGGGCTGGTTTTGCCCGAGCTCAAGGGCAAGATCGACGGCATCGCCATCCGCGTCCCGACGCCCAACGTCTCCATCGTCGACCTCGTCGCGGTCCTCAAGAGCAAGGTGACGGCCGAGGAGGTCAACGCGGCCTTCGTCAGGGCCTCCGAGGGCGAGCTGAAGGGCATCCTCGCCTACACCGACGAACCCCTCGTTTCCGTGGATTTCATGTCCAACCCAAACTCGGCCATCGTGGACGGATTGTCCACCAAGGTCATCGGCGACGACCTGATCAAGGTCCTGGCTTGGTACGACAACGAGTGGGGCTATTCCTGCAGGCTCGTCGACCTCGTCAAATACATCTCTAAGTGAGCCGGCCATGAAATTCGTCGAAGAACTGGATGTCAAGGGCAAGCGGGTCTTCCTCCGGGTGGACTTCAACGTCCCGCTGACCGAAGAGGGGGAGATCCGCGACGACACGCGCATCAGGGCCTCCCTGCCCACGATCATATATCTCCTTGAACACGGCGCCAAGCTCGTCATCGCCTCGCACCTGGGCCGGCCCAAGGGCAAGGTCGATCCCAAGATGAGCCTCAAGCCCGCGGCGGCCCGGCTCGCCTCGCTCATCCCGAACAAGGTGACCCAGGCCCCGGACGTCGTCGGGACCGAGGTCACCCGGCTCAAGAAGGAGCTCAAGGAAGGCGAGGTCCTCCTTCTCGAGAACGTCCGCTTCACCAAGGCTGAAACGGACAACGACGAAGCCTTCGCCAAACAGCTGGCCGAGAATATCGACGTCTTTGTCAACGACGCCTTCGGCTCCTGCCACCGGGTCCACGCTTCGGTGGTCGCGATCGCCCGGTTCGTGAAAGAGAAAGCGGCCGGCTATCTCCTGAAGAAGGAAGTCGATTATCTGCGGAAGGCCGTGCACGATCCGGCCAAGCCCTATGTCGCCATCCTGGGCGGGGCCAAGGTCGAGGACAAGATCCCGGTCATCGAGAACCTCCTGAACAAGGCCGATGATATCCTCATCGGCGGAGCCATGGCCTACACGTTCCTCAAGGCCCAGGGCAAGGACGTCGGAAAGTCCCTGGTCGAGGACGACAAGCTGGACATCGCCCGGACCATCCTCAAGAAGGCCGCCGAAAAGAAGGTCAACTTCCTTCTGCCCTTGGACCATGTCCTGGCGGCGGAGGTCGATGCCGGCGCGGAGACCGAGATCGCAGCGTCGCCGCCCTTCCCGGCCGACAAGATGGGGGTCGACATCGGCCCCAAGACCGTGGCGGCCTACGCCAAGATCATCGCCGGCGCGAAAACCATCGTCTGGAATGGTCCTCTGGGTGTCTTTGAGATCGATAAGTTCGCCAAGGGCACGATCGGGATCGCCGAAGCCGTGGCGGCTTCCGGCGCCATCTCCATCGTCGGCGGAGGCGACTCCATCGCGGCCGTCAAGAAAGCGGGCGTCACGGATAAGATCAGCCACATCTCGACGGGCGGGGGCGCTTCGCTTGAGTTCCTCGCGTACGAAACCCTGCCGGGGATCGACGCCCTGGAGAATTGAACCGAGATGCGCCGCAATCCCCCCTTTATCGCCGGCAACTGGAAGATGCACGCGACGCTCGCGGAAGCGCGGACGCTCATCTCCGAGATCGTCAAGGCCGCCCCGGGACTCTCCCCGGCCCGGCTCGTCGTCATCCCCCCCTTCACGGCCCTCTGCGAAGCCTCGAAGCTCGCCCAGGGATCCTCCGTCGGCATCGGCGGCCAGAATATCTACTGGGAGGACAAAGGCGCCTTCACCGGGGAGATCTCAGCCCCCATGCTCAAGGACGTCGGCTGCGCTTATGCGGTCGTCGGCCACTCAGAACGGCGGCAGTTCTTCGGCGAGACCGACTCGGGCGTCAACCGGAAAACCCGGGCGGCGCTCCGGCACGGGCTCTCCCCCATCGTCTGCGTCGGCGAGTCGCTCGATGAACGGGCATCCGGAAAAACGCTCACCAAGATCAAGACCCAGCTCGACGAAGGGCTCCGGGAAATGACCCGGGAGGACATGGGAAGGATCGTTCTCGCCTACGAGCCCATCTGGGCCATCGGGACGGGAAGGACCGCGACACCGGGCCAAGCGGAAGAGGTCCATGCCTTCATCCGGAAGGACCTTGAAGAAAAACATGGAAATCCGACGGCCGCTTATGTTATAATTCTTTACGGCGGTTCCGTCAAACCGGACAATGCGTATATTCTTTTCAAAGAAAAGAACATAGACGGATTCCTGGCGGGAGGCGCGTCCCTCGAAGCTGGATCGTTCATCCAGATCGCAAAGGAGGCCCTCAGGGCTTACGAGGAAGAATAAAAACTGTGACCACGTTAATCATCATCATCCACATCATCGTTTGTTTCATCCTGATCTTTGCCGTCCTCCTCCAGTCCGGCAAGTCCGCGGACCTGGCCGGAGCTTTCGGAGGGGTGGGCAGCCAGACGGCCTTCGGCGCTCGCGGATCGGCGTCCCTGATGTCCAAGATCACGACCATCTCCGCCATCCTCTTCATGTTCACGTCCATGGGGCTGTGGATCCTTTCGGCCAGGGGCACGAAGTCGGTTTTGAGGGGCGAGAGCGCTCCCAAGGCGGTCGCGACGGCGCCGGCTCCCAAGAAAGAGGAGCCCAAGGCCCCTGCGACCCAAACCCCGGCCCAGACGCAGGAAAAGGTCCCGGCGTCCGAGCCTGTCAAGAAGTAACCTCATAAGGCCGGGTCCCGGCCTTGATATATCGGCTTTCCGAGTTTGCCGAAGTGGTGGAATTGGCAGACACGCTAGCTTGAGGGGCTAGTGAGCATTAACCCGCTCGTAGGGGTTCGAGTCCCCTCTTCGGCATTCCCCCCTTTACGTTTTGCTCGCGACCCAGAGCGAGAAATTTTCTTCCGAGACGGCGCCCGAGTTCCGCGCCCGTTCCGTGCCTTTATGAACGATGATGAAGGTGGGAACGGATTGGATGCCGAACCCGTGTTGGAGCTCGGGAAACTGGTCCACGTTGACCTTGACCACCATAATCTCGCCGGCCCGCCTCCGGGCCAGCCTGTCCAGCACCGGGTGCATGACATGACAGGGTCCGCAGGTGGGCGAGTAAAAGTCCACCAGGATGGGCAGGCTGGAGTTCTGGAAGAGTTTGTAGGCCTGGCCGGGGGGAGGCTCGAGGACGGTGCCCGGGAGCGGCAGGGCGTTCTTGCAGCGCCCGCAGACAACCCTCTTCCCCTGGTCATCGGCGGGATAATAGTTGGTCATCCCGCACGAAAAGCAACTGACCTTGACCCGGTCTTCAAGCATCAGCCTCTCCTTCCCGTTCTCATCAACCCGTATCTATATACAAGAATTTAGCGGGAAATTCAACCCGCGCGTTCATTTTTTGATGAGGGACGGCTGCTTCTCCATGTTCTTGAGCCGGAGGCGATAGATCGTATCGCCGTCGGCCGAAAAGCGGGCGAACGCCTCGTAGCCTGCATACGCCGTGAGCTTGCGGGCGATGCCGCCGGCGAAGGGGACCCCTCCAGCGTAATCCAGCACCCGCTATTTTGTTTCGAACAATAGTTCTTTGCGCCTCTTCTCATCGAAACGCTCGATGGCGTAGCGGAGGGTCGTCCTGGGGATGGACGGCCCGTGCCGGAGAAGGAACTTCTCAAGCCGCCCCATGTCCTTCTTCCCCGCCTCACGGAGGAGCCAGCCGTTGGCCTTTTGGATGAGATCGTCGTCCACGGAAAAGAGCGATCTTGAAATGCCGTAGATCGTGTCCAGATGTTCCTCTTTCTTCGCCAGCTTGATGAAGGAAACGACCGAGGCCCGCTTGACCCAGCGGTTGGGGTGGCCGGCCCAGGACTTGATCTTCTCTTCGAGGTCCGGATACATGATGATCAAGGCGCCCATGATCTCCGGACAAAAGACGTCCACCGAAGCCCAGTTGTCCAGGAGGTTACGGGCCAGCCAGTTTTTGACCTTGTCGAAAAGCGACTTCGGGAATTCCTTCTTGAACCTGGCCAGGATGAGGGCGCCGATGCCCTTCGCTTCGAGCTCGAGCTCGGGGAACACGATGTCGCAGAGCCGGATGGCATCGGCCACGGTCCAATCCTTCTTGACGGATCGAAAGAGGTCCGCCGCGATCGCCCGGACGTCGGGAGAAGGAACGCCATAGGACTTCACGGTCTCCTTGAAATACTTCTGGACGTCCCGGGCCTTCCGGGAATCGGCTTTTGCCCGCAGCCGGGCCAGTCCCTGCCTGGCGATGTCCTCCGGGGTGAACGCTTTTGCCGTCATGCGAGGCTCCTTATCAAATCGTTTACACAAAACGGCGAAAAACCTGGTTGGAGATGAGGAACTTGTCGTCGGGAATCCTCAAGACCTCGCCCTCGACAAGGATCAAACCCTCTTCGACGAGATCCCCGACTTCACGGCCGAAGCGCTCCATGACATCCACGCCGAACCGCTCGGTGAACCCGTCCAAGCTGATGCCGCGGACGAGCCTCAGCCCGAAGATCAGGGCCTCCCTGACGCTTTCCTCGGGAGACAGGGACCTGACCTCCTCCCGGCAGTCCCCTCCCCCGGCGAGCGCCGACGCCCAGGCTTCCAAGTCGGGCTTGTTGCACCAGCGCACGGCGCCCATGTGGGAGCACGCCGAAGGGCCGAGGCCGAGGAAGGACTCGTAATGCCAGTATTTCAGATTATGGAGACACTCCCCGCCCTCCCGGGCGAAATTCGAGATCTCATACCTCCGCAGCCCGGCCTCCTCGAGTCCGTCCCGCATCAGCTCATAGGCGTCCGCGGCCGCATCCTCGTCCATCGGATGGTCGCGGACCACGGATTCGAACGGCAGGCCTTCAACGTTCTCCAGGATGTAGAGCGACACGTGGTCGGGGCCGATCTCCCGGACCCTCCCCAACGTTTTCCGCAGGGATGACCTCTTTTCCGTTGGGACCCCGATCATCAGGTCGAGGCTGATCGTCCCGAATCCCGCCTTCCGGGCCCGGTCCAGAAATCCCTCCGCCTGGCGGGCCGTATAGCCCCTGCCCAGGATCTTGAGGACCCGGTCATCGAAGGATTGGACGCCGACGCTCAGACGGCTCACGCCCGCGTCTTTCCACCCCTGGAGGAACGCTTCGTCCCGGACGTCCGGGTTGGCTTCCAGGGTGAATTCGGCGAGGTCCAAGCGGAAGTTCGCCCGGAGCGTCTCCCTTGTCCGGAACATCTCATCAGGTCCGAGAAGCGATGGAGTGCCGCCTCCGATGTAAAGCGTATCGACACGATAATCCTCACTCGCGGACCGCGCGGCTTCATTCGCGAGCCCCGTCTGCCAACGCTCAATAAGACGCCCCTCAAAAGGGACGCTGGTAAAGTGGCAGTAAGGGCACTTCGCCCGGCAGAAGGGGAAATGGATGTAAAGGCCCGCGCGTTTCAGGTCCAAAGGTCCTTCGCGACGGAAGAGGACGACCGTTCGGACAAGAAAATCGCGTTCTTCGCGCATGCCGAGCGGCAGACCCCGCAGCCGAAGCATTGCCGGGCCTCGACCGAGACCTTGCGTCTCGCGGGGCTGAAGCACATGGCCCCGAACGGGCAGAGGCGCAGACATTCTCGACATCCGTTGCAGAGGTCCGGCTCGACCGAGGCCACGGTTTCCGCCCGGAAAAGGGTCGGGATCATCGCGTTAAGCTGGGTCTTCAAGGCCAGGCAGTCCGTCCGGTCACAGTTGCAAATCCCCCCGATAAAGGGGGCGACGAACGTCCAGACCGAGTGGCAGAGCCCCTGCTTCTCGTGTTCGCGGAACGCGGCCAGCGCTTGCTCCTTCGTAAGCGGTTCCAGGCCGGAAGTGTCCGGTCCGGTCAAATAGGCGGCATCGATCTCCCGGATGAGCCGGAAGTATTTTCCGCCGTCCGGAGCGAGGCTCACCCCATAGCAATACCTCTGCTCGCTTCCGACCGTGATGTGCCTGCAGACGCACGGCAGACGCACGATTGATGTCACGAAGTCGAAGATCCGCTCGACGTCCTCGATGGGGAGGACCTGCCCGAAGTGCGTCGCCTTCATCCTCTCGGAAACACGGCCGCGGACGGCGCGTTTCACGAACCCGGGCAGCTTTTCAAGACGGGCCATCTGCTTCGTCTGTTCAGGAATGCGCTCGGGGAGCTTGAAGAAATCCTCGATGAAACCGCGGCGGCGGAGGTCGCTGACCAGGTCATCGGAATAGTGACCGGCCTTCAGGTACCATTTCTTCCCTTCCCCGTGCTTATGACAGAATTCACACATGACCGCCCCCTCCCGTTGACGTGAACGTCGCGTCTCCCGCCCGGTCAGTCTTTGTCTTCGTAGCCGCAGGCGGCGTAATAGATGGCCCGGTCGAAGAACGTGACCACCCGGTTGTGGAGCTCCATGGCCTGATAGAGGTCGAGGGCGGTGTCCAGAAGTCCCTCGGCCTGGACCTTGATCCAGAGGTGTCTCCGGAGCATGCTCAAGCTCAGGATAATCTCGGGGAGCGGAAAGCCTTCTTCCCGCCGTTGCTTGCCCAGGTCCCTCCAGTAGCTCTTGATCTCCTCTTTCGTTGTTTCCTGGGAGATCCACCTACCGAGCTGGCTGTAGACCCGGTAAGCCCTCTTGTAGAGTTCCTTTTCGTCGAACGCCCGGTAGGTCGGGAGGTGGCTGTGCTGCTTGACGTCCTCGAGATACTGATTCGTCAGTTCATCGGCGCTGCGCTCGATGAGTTCGACAAGGTTCTTGGAGACCGGGGCCCCGTACAAGGACGCGGTCCTGATCGTTTCTTTCACGATCTTCCCTCACTTCCGGCCTAAACTTAGCATAGAGAGGAACGGGTGTCAATCCGTTCAGATCTGCGGGGTGCTGCTGATGCTGGTGTTCAGGTAAACGATGATCACCCGGGTGATCATGAAGACGATCCCACTGAGGAGGGCGAGGCCGTAGAGCGCCAGAAATACGGAATATAGGACGGCCTTTTTCCCCGACAGGTCGTGTGGAAAAAGGAGGTCGGTCACGGTTTTCCCGAAGAGAATGATCATGATGCCGATCCCAAGGACGGTCCGGAAGATATATTCCCGGGGAGCGATCGCGCCCACCGACCGGACGGTGAGGAGCGGATAGACCAACCAGATCGTGAACGCCCACAAGGCGGCGACGAACACACCCCTGCCCAAAATCTTGATGTTCAAGAATTTCGAAGTGTCCATGCCTGAATTTTTATTATCTTCTTTTATCCCCCACGACACAAGCAAAATGGGGCAAACCCAAAATCGCCGATAGGATTCTTTCTTATCAACTCACGTCCCATCGGCAATACGACCTCTCCCCGTCCGACGCCTGCCCGGTGTCTGACACCGGAGCGGGGCTGAAAAGTCGGGGACAAACTGACTTTGTAACGGACTTTGTTATATGATGGTTATTAAAAGGGAACATATGTGGGGAGGTATTCATGGATAACGGCATGACGACAAGACAGAACCCGGGGGAACCGCAAGGCCGTCCGGGCAGGGCGGTCCTAGGGTCTATCGTGATCTTTTTCCTGGCGTTTATAGCCGTCGTCTCCTTCGTTCCGGGGACGGCATTCCGCGCGCCCGCGGGACCTTCGGCCGCCCCCTCCGGGGGATTGGCAACGGAACCGGGACAACCCGCCGGGGTGGCTGAAATGCAAACGAACCAACAACTTATCGACAAGCTCGTCGCCGAGCAAAAATTCGAGGCCGCGGCCAAGGAAGCCGCCCGCGTCCGCGAAGAAGCCCGGCGCCGGGGCGACGAAAAAACATGGACCTGGGCGTTGATCAAGGAAGTCCAGCTCCGGACGGCCCTTCACGGCTACGAAACCGCCGTCCGCTTTCTCAAAGAAGAAACCTGGCCCAAAGATCCGGTCCTTCAGGACATGCTGGAGCTCTTCTTCGCCCAGTCCCTGGTGACATACCATTCCGTCTATTCCTGGGAGATCAACCGGCGCGAGCACGTCGAGACGAAAGGACCTGTGGACCTCAAGGCGTGGACCAAGGACCAGATCTACCGGGAGGCCTGGAGCTCGTTAATGAAGGTCTGGGACGACCGCGGCCGCCTCGCGGACCTCAAAGCCGAGGACTTTCCGGACTTCTGGAGCCCGGGAGATTATCCCTCCGGCGTCCGCGACACGCTGAGGGACGCCGTCGCCTACCTGGCGGCCGCGCTCCTCACAGACACGGATTTCTGGACGCCGAAGCAGTCCAACGAGACCTACCTTCTGGACCTGGACGCGTTCCTGGAACGAACGGCGGACGAAAAAACGGCCGCGGATGTCCTCCACAACGCCGCCGCCCATCCTCTCGAACGGCTTTGCGCCCTCCTCGGCGAACACGAGACCTGGTGCCGGAAGTCCGGACGGACCGAAGCGGCCCTGGAGGCGCGCCTTGAACGTCTTCGAGCCCTTCATGGGTCTTTCACGCAGGAAGATGACCGCACCCGCATCCGGGAGAGTTTGGTTAATTCCCTGGGCCGTTTTCGTTCCTGCCCGTGGTGGGCCTGGGGCCAGGCGCTTCTTGCAGAATTCACGCGGGAAGGGAGTTCTCCCGACACCCTCGTCCGAACCCGCAAACTGGCCCTCGAAGGGAACGAGGCCTATCCCGATTCCCCCGGCGGACGGCGCTGCCTGCACATCGTCAAGAGCATCGAATCGCCCGAGTTTTCCGTCGAGGCCATGAGGACCGACGCCCCGGGGCGAAGGTCCGTCCGGGCGACGCATCGGAACCTGGGCCGCCTCTTCTTCCGGGCCTACCCGGTCGACTTGATGGAGCGGGTCCGGACCTCCAAGGACTACAATCTCTTCCCCGAATGGCGTGAAGCCCAACAGGCCATGGAGAGGCGCCGACCGGCCGCCGCCTGGTCGGCCGTCCTCCCCCCGACTCCCGATTGCCGGGAGCACCGGACTTACGTCAACCTTCCCGCGGGACTGGCGCCCGGACTTTACCTCGTGGCCGCCTCCGCCCGCGAGGATTTCGGCAAGGAGAAGAACCGCATCCAGGCGCTCAACGTCATCGTCGGGGACATCGTCCTGCTCAAGCGCGCCGCCGGCGAGGGCGGCCAGAACGTCCTCGTCCTTTCGGGTGAAACGGGCAGACCGGTCGCCGGCGCAAGGGTTAACCTCTATACGTTCGATTGGCAGAAAGGACACTCCCGGGCGAATTCGCTGACCACCGACGCCCAAGGCCGCGCCCATTTCGCGCCCGGAGAAAGATCAGGCCCGTATTTCCTGCTCGCAGGCAAGGGGAACGACATCACCCTTGACTCGGATTATCTCTACCTCTACGGACGTTCGACGCCTGGGGAAGCGGCGGCGTCCCTCATCTATACGGACAGGAGCATCTACCGCCCCGGGCAGAAGCTTTATTGGAAGGTCCTCGCCTACCAGGGCCGTGCCGACCTTGGCCGGCTCCGTCCGGCCGCGAACGCTCCGGCCTCGATCTGGCTCGAGGACATCAACGGCGAGAGGGTGGCCGAATCCGTGAAGACGACCAACACCTTCGGGACGGCGAGCGGCGAATTCATCATTCCGGCCGCGGGAAGGCCGCTCGGCGCCTGGCGTTTGCGCGCTTCCCCGAACGGGTTCTCTCAAGTCCGAGTCGAGGAGTACAAGCGGCCGACCTTCGAAGTCGCCGTCAAGGACCCGGACAAGCCCCTTCGCCTGAACCGGGCGGCTGTTCTCAAGAGCGAGGCCCGCTACTATTTCGGGCTCCCCGTCTCCTCCGGCCAGGTCGTCTGGCAGGTCAAGCGCGAGCCGGTCTATCCCCGCTGGTGGTGGTGGAGAACGGAAGAAGGCCAGGGCCAGATCCTGGCGGGTGGGAAAGGGCCCCTCAAGGAGGACGGCAGCTTCGAAATGAACTTCACGCCCGGCGCCGACGAACGGAAGGCCAAGCCGGGTTCCGGCCTGTCCTACCGCTATACGCTTTCCGTGGACGTGACCGACGAAGGCGGCGAAACCCGCTCGGCCTTCCGCTCTTTCCGGCTGGGCTTCGTCAACGTCGAGGCGAGCCTGACCGCTGAAAACGGGTTCTTCAGAAAGGGCGCGGAATGCTCCTTTGCGATCAACCGCGCCGACCTCGACGGCGTGCCGAAAGCGGGAAAGGGAACGTGGCGGGTCGTCCGGCTCATCCAGCCGGAAACGACGCTCCTCCCCTCCGAGCAGCCGCTTCCGGGAGCGCCGAACGGCGGGGAGCCGAAAGCTTACCAAACGCCCGGCGACCTCCTGCGTCCCCGCTGGGAGCAGGCCCCTCCCCCAGAAACCATCCTTCGCCTCTGGAAGGAAGGCGCCGAAGCGGCCGGCGGGTCAGCGGAACACGACGCGAACGGCGCGGCCAAGATGAAGGTGCGGGCTCTGGATCCGGGGGCATACCGGCTTCTTTATGAAACCAAGGACGACTTCGGCGCCGTCTGCAAGGATAGCCTCGACTTCCTGGTCGCGGGCGCGCGGGCGGCTGCCCAATTGCCTTTAGTTCTCAGCGCTGAGCGGACATCCGTCCAAGCGGGCGGGACCGCCCGCCTTCTCGTTCACAGCGGCTGGGCGGATCAACCCCTCCTCTTCGAGACCTTCAAGGGCGGCGAAGTCTGGGAAAGCCGCTGGATCGACACCCGGAAGGACGGAGGTGTCCTGGAGATCCCGGTCACGGAGGAGCTTCGCGGAGGATTCGGGGCGCGTCTCACGACGCTCAAAGACCATCAATTCATCAGCCAAGAGGCCCAGGTCTTCGTCCCTTGGGACAATAAGCTTCTCGACATCGCGTTCTCGTCTTTCCGAGACAAGCTCTCGCCGGGAGGCCGGGAGACCTGGAGGGTCACAGTCAAAACACCCGGCGGCGGGCCCGCCGTCCGGGAAGCTGCCGAGGTTCTGGCTTACATGTATGACCGCAGCCTTGATCTCTTCGCGCCGCATAACCCTCCCCGCGTCGCGAACCTATACCCCTGGCGGGCGGGAACGGCCGCGTGGGACGCCGCGCTCGGCACGGCGGTCCACGCCTTCTCGGAGGATTATGGATTTACGAACATCCCCGGCTATCCCACGTTCCGGCCGGACTTTCTCCTGGCGCTCGGCGGATACGGCATCGGCGGGCCGGGCCAACGCCGATACGCCGCGATAAAAGGCATCGTGGGCGGCATCGCCCCGTCGCCTGCGGCCCAGTCAAGAGAGGTCAAAGAAGAGGCCTTAAATGCCGTGGCCGACCAGGCCGTCGAGAAAGATAAAAAGTCCGCGGCCACGCCCGCCGAGGGAGTGGAGCCGGCCCCGCTGCGCTCCAACTTCGCCGAGACGGCTTTCTGGCAACCCCATCTCCTCACCGGTCCTGACGGGAGCGCGATGGTCGAGTTCACCGTCCCCGATTCCGTCACCGGCTGGCGCGTCTTCGTCCACGGCGTAACGAAAGACCTCATGGGCGGAAGCCTCGAAAAAGAGGCCCGAACGGTCAAGGAGCTCATGGTCCGGCCCTACCTGCCGCGGTTCTTCCGCGAAGGCGACCGGGCCGAGCTCAAGGTCGTGGTCAACAACGCCGGCGAAACGGACCTCGCCGGGAACGTGGCGCTCGAGGTCTTCGATCCCGCGACGAACGAGAACCTGGCGCCCACGTTCGGCTTGCCCGAGGTTGTTCCCGCCCGGCCGTTCACCGTCAAGCCGGGAGGCGGCTCGGCGGTCACGTTCGCCCTTGCGGCGCCGGCGCGGGTCGGCACCGTGGCCTTCAAGGTCACGGCCAAGGCCGGGGCCTTCGCCGACGGCGAGCTCCGGCCTCTGCCGGTCCTGCCGGGAAGGATGCACCTCGTCCAGTCCCGGTTCGCGACGCTCAAGGAAGGGCAGACACGCGAGCTTGTCTTCGCGGACCTGGCGAAGAACGACGATCCCAGCCGCATCCAGGAACAGCTCGTGGTCACGGTCGACGCCCAGCTCTTCTACGGCCTCCTCGAGGCCCTCCCCTACCTCGTCAACTATCCTTACGAATGCACGGAGCAAACCCTCAACCGTTTCCTCTCGACGGGCATTCTGACGAGCCTCTACGATAAATATCCCCAGGTCGCGCGCATGGCGGAAGCTTTGAGCAAGCGGGAGACGGTCACCGAATCGTTCGACGCGGCCGACCCCAACCGCAAGATGGCCCTGGAGGAGACTCCCTGGCTGATGACGGCCCGCGGCGGCAAGGACGAAGGATTCGGCGCAGAAAAGGTGCTCGATCCCCGCGTGGCCAAAGCCCAGCGGGAGACGTCGCTGGCCAAACTCCTCAAGGCGCAGACGTCCCTGGGAGCATTCCCCTGGTGGCCCGGCGGCCCTCCGTCCCCGTACATGACGCTCTACATCGTCCACGGTTTCTCGAAGGCGCTCGAGTTCGGTGTCTCCGTCCCCAAGGACCCGGTAGTGCGCGCGTTCGCCTATCTCCATCGCCATTACCTGGATGAGATCGTGGCGGATCTCATGGCCCATGACGTCGGCTGGGAATTCGTCACGTTCCTGAACTACACGCTCAGCAGCTTCCCCGACATTTCGTGGACGGGCGGCGTCTTCACGGACGCGGAGCGGACGCGGATGCTCGACTTTTCCTTCCGCCACTGGAAACAGCACTCGCCCTACCTCAAGGGATTCCTGGCGCTCACTTTGAACCGGGCGCGGCGGCCCAAGGACGCGGTCCTCGTCTGGGACAGCGTCATGGATTCGGCCAAGACAACCGTGGACGAAGGGACGTCGTGGGCGCCGGAGGACCGGGGCTGGCTCTGGTACAACGACACCATCGAGACCCACGCCTTCGCCCTGCGGACGCTCATGGAGCTTGAACCCAAGGACACGCGGTCCGAAGGCCTCGTCCAATGGCTCTTCCTCAACAAGAAGCTCAACCACTGGAAATCCACCCGGGCAACGGCCGAGGTTATCTACTCGGTGGCTTATTTCCTGAAGACGACGGGCGCGCTGGGGGTCCGGGAATCGGTCCTCGTCGACGCCTGCCATACGCAGACGACCTTAACGTTCGAACCTGACAAGTATACGGGGAAGAAGAACCAGGTCGTGATTCCCGGCGACAAGGTCGGACCGGATGGCGCCACGGTCCGCGTCCGGAAGGACGGCAAAGGGATGGCTTTCGCTTCGGCGACCTGGCATTTCAGCACGGAGAGGATGCCCGAGAAGGGCGAAGGCGACCTTTTCGGCGTCGAACGGAGCTATTTCCGGCGGCTCAAGAGAGGCGACGAGGTCGTGCTGAAACCCCTGGCGGATGGGGAGCCGCTGGCCGTCGGGGACGAGATCGAAGTCCAACTCTCCATAAGAGCGCGCCACCCCGCGGAATACGTCCACCTGCGCGACCCGCGGCCTTCCGGTTGCGAGCCCGTGACGCTCATGTCAGGCACCAAGTGGGACCTGGGGCTCATCCGCTACGAGGAGATCCGCGACAGCGGGACGAACTTCTTCATGGAAGGACTCCCCCAGGGCGAATACACGCTCAAACACAGAATGCGCTGCGCCATGGCCGGGGTCTTCAAGGCCTCGCCCGCAACGCTCCAATCGATGTATGCGCCGGAATTCTCGGCCTATTCGGCCGGGCATGTGGTGACCATAAGATAGCGCCGGAAAGGCATCTTGAAGTCCCGGGTCACGCCGTCCCATGATCACGACCCGGATCGAAGAAATCCGCTTGACGCTTCTTCCCTTCGGGATATATCATAACTGTCAATAGAGGTTTTGCTAATGCGCGGAAAAGCGGAGAGGCGGCCGATCGGGCCAAAAAGCAAATCCCTGTTCTTCAGCCTGTGTTTTTTCTTAGGCGCTTTCATCTCCAGCCCCGGCGTTTCTTCGCTGAATGCGGCGGAAGAGTTCCGCTGGGCAAGCCTTTCGCACCCGTTGCGCCTGGGAAGCGTCTCGGTCGAACAGGGGCTCTCCCAGAGCTCCGTTTTCTGCACCCTTCAGGACCGTCGGGGCTTTCTCTGGTTCGGGACGGAAGACGGCTTGAACCGGTATGACGGATATTCTTTCCGCATCTTCCGCCCCGGCGTGAACGATCCGCGCTCCATCAGCAGCAATTTCATCCTCAGTCTTGCCGAAGATCCCAGCGGCCTGATCTGGGTCGGCACGAGCGGGGGCGGGTTGAATATGTACAACCCGGAAAGTGAGACGTTCAAGGTCTTCCGGCCCGGAGAATCCTCCGATTCTCTCCCCAACGATGTCATACTTTGCCTGTTCCTGGACCGGAAAGAGCGGCTTTGGATCGGCACCGAAGTCGGCCTCTGCGTCCTCGATAGATCCGGCGGCCTTCCGGAGAATCCATCGTTTCTCCGGATCGAGCTGGCGGATACCGGCTCCCATATCACGGCCATTCATGAAGATGGGCGCGGCGGCCTATGGATCGGGACCGCTACAGGGCAGGTGGCCCGCATCGAGGACAGCGACAAGGGGTTCCGCCCGGTATCCGTCATGTCCGGATTCGAGGAGGTGACCGCCGTCGGCGATGATGGCGGGGTTTTGCTGGTGGGGACCCCGAACGGGCTCTTCCTTGTGGACCCGGAACGGCACAGCCGGTCCGCTGTCCTCCCCCGCCCGGAGGATCCGTCAAGCATCAGCCACTCCTACATCCGCAGGATCTATCGCGACCGGGGCGGCCTTCTCTGGATCGGCACGGACGGCGGCGGTCTGAACAAGATGATGTTCGACCGTGAACGCGCCCGCTACGTTTTCACCCGCTATCAACACGACCCATCCAACTCTTCCGGCCTGAGAAGCAACGCCATCGAATCCCTCTACGAAGACCGCAGCGGCGTCCTGTGGATCGGGACCTATCTCTCAGGGCTCAACAAGCTGGTCTTCACGCGGTCGGAAGGCAACGACCGCGACCGGGAACGGTTCGCTCAATTCTGGCATATCCCCGGGGCGGCCGGCAGTCTGCCCAGCGGCGCCGTTGCCTCGTTCTGCGAAGACCGGCAGGGGAAACTTTGGGTCGGTACCGAAGGCGGGGGGCTCCGTGTTCTCTCCCATGACCAGAATCCCTGGTCCCCGGCCCGGTTCCAGGTCGTCAGCGATACCCGGGGCAGGCCGGTGGACGTCGGTGATACGGTCGTGACCGCCCTGCTCGCGGACAGCCGCGGCTCCGTCTGGGTCGGGACCTACCGCGGCGGACTGACCAAGCTCAGGCTGTCCGATGATTCCTCGATTCCGACTCAAACGGACCGATTCACTCTTCAGCCCGGCAAGCCCGGAAGCCTTTCCAGCAATTTCATCCTTGAAATTCATGAGGACAGCCGGGGCGTCCTTTGGATCGGGACCATCGATGGAGGGCTTAACCGGTTTGACCCATCGACCCAACGGTTCATTTCCTACCGGACGGATGCCGCCGATCCCGGGACGATCAGTAACGTTAACGTCAATGTCATCCTGGATGACGGCCCGGAGACGCTCTGGGTCGGCACGATCAACGGGCTGAATCTTATGAACGTGAGCACGGGCCGCTTCGTGCGCTTTCTGCCGGATCCGGCCCGTCCGGGGAGCCTTCCCAATCCGTTCATCCGAAGCCTCCACCGCGATCACAAAGGCGACATTTGGATCGGGACAAACGGCGGCGGGCTCTGCCGGCTGGTCCGACAGGGGACTTCTCCCGAGGATTGGACCTTCAAGGTCTTTTCCAGCAGCAGCGCGGGGCTTCCGAACGACGTCATTTATGGGATCCTTGAAGACGGGGCAGGTCGGCTGTGGCTCAGCACGAACAAAGGGCTGGCCTGCTTCGACCCCGTCGACCGGAGCGTCCGTTCCTTTACCAGGGCCCATGGCCTGCAAGGGGACGAGTTCGGCCGGGGGGCCTTTTTCAAGAGCCGAAGCGGCGAACTTTTCTTCGGCGGCGGCAATGGATTCAACGTTTTTCATCCGGACGACGTTCGGGATAACGAAACGGCGCCCGAGGTCGCGATCGTCGCGCTTCAGTTGTTCAATCAAGATGTCCCGGTCGGGCCGCTCCCCGACAAACGCACTCTCTTGGCCCGCCCGATCCCTTATATCGACCGCTTGAACCTTTCTTACGCCGACAAGATCATCACCTTCGAGTTCGCCGCCCTCCACTTCGTTTCCCCAAGTCTGAACCGATACTCCTATCGGATGGAAGGGCTGGAAGAGAAATGGAACAATGTTGGGGCGAGGCGCTTCGTCACCTTCACGACTCTGCCTCCGGGAGACTATGTTTTCCATGTTCGGGCCTCCAACGGCGACGGGATCTGGAACATGGACGGCCAGCGCATCCTTATCCATATCAAGCCGCCGTTCTGGAAGACACACTGGTTCATCGCCCTCGTGCTCTTATCGTTCCTGGGCCTCGTCCTAGCGGTTTACCGCGTCCGTGTCGCCGGTCTCAAGCGCCGTGGACGGGAGCTGGAACGGCTCGTCGAACAGAAGACGCATGAATTGAGAGAGATGAGCCTGACGGATCCTCTTACGGGCCTCCGCAACCGGCGTTTCCTAACGGAAGTCCTGACCACGGACATTCAAGCCTTCCTCGATTTCAAGAAGTATATCCTTTCGTCCCGGAACAGCCGGCGGGGCCTCGACGAAGTCAGCGTCTTCGGCGTCTTCATGCTGGACATCGACCATTTCAAGCAGCTCAACGACCGCTTCGGTCACGAGGCGGGGGACCGCTTCCTGATGGAATTCGGGCGGCTTCTGAAAGACTCGGTCCGTTTGAACGACGTCGTGGTTCGGACCGGGGGTGAAGAGTTCTTGGTCGTTCTGAAGAATACGGACATGGCCTACTTGGACCTTTTCGCTTCAAAGATCCTGGGGAAGATCGCCGAACAGTCCTTCGTCCTCTCCGAAGTTGAAGGCCGAACGATCCACAAAACCTGTTCCGTGGGCTATTCCGCCTTTCCCCTCGTCGACGCCGAACCGGACAGGTATAATTTCGAACAGATCATGATGCTGGCCGACCAGGCCCTCTATTACGCCAAGGCCCACGGCCGCAACCAGGCGGTCCGGGTCCTGGCCGGTCCGGCACGGCCGGAAAATCCCGAACAGACGGAGAAGTTGCTGAGGAACCTGGAGTACGGCGAGCAGAAGGGCTACATCGAAACGAAGACCTTTCATCGGCCGGGAGAGGGATCTTCCGGACCTATTTCTTGATCTTTCGGTTCTCCCCAGTCATCGGCACAAAGCGGACAAGCGTGACATCTTCGGTTTCCATCCTGCCCCCGACCTTTCGGAGGGCCAGGAGGGTCTGGGCGCCCTCGGTTCTATCGACCGGAATGACCATCCGGCCGCCCTCCTTGAGCTGGACGAAGAGGGGCTCCGGAACATGGCGGGCGGCACATGTCACGATAACCGCGTCAAAGGGCGCCTTGTCCGGCCAGCCAAAAAAGCCGTCCCCGCATTTCACCTCGACGCGTGCGTATCCAAGCTGACTCAGAAAGTCTCCGGCCTTCTTGGCGAGGGTGGCGTTAATCTCGACCGTGTAAACGCGGTCGCAAAGATGGGCCAAAACCGCGGCCTGGTATCCCGATCCGGTTCCGACCTCGAGCACCTTCTCCTTTCCCTTGAGCTTGAGGCACTGGGTCATCAGGGCGACGATGTACGGTTGCGAGATCGTCTGCCCCTCGGCGATGGGAAGAGGATAATCCTCATAGGCCTCCGGCCGAAAACGAGGATCGACGAAAAGATGCCGGGGAACCTTTCCCATGACGTCGAGGACTCTCGGGTCGGTGATGTCCCGGGCTTGGAGCTGCATCTCCACCATGGCCTTCCGTTTTTTTTCATAATAGGCGTCGTCCTGATTGCCGAAACCGGCAAACGAAACGCGGATGGGGATGAGGGAAAAAAGCGATGCGCAGAAGAATCGCCTGGTCACGATTTTATCCGGTGAATCTCCCCTGTCGACCACCCCGGAAATATACGGCCGCCGCGCGGCGATGTCAATGACTCACCGCTACTTTCTGGAGTCCTGTTTTCTGATCTTTCGGATTTTGGTCGCGAGCCGGACGACGGCATAGGCCATGAGGACGGTCATGGCAACTTGAATCGCCCTGACGGAATACCAGAAGCCATGGGGATCGTGGTGCCTGCCCCATGAGATGATCACCTGCGTCCAGACCACCACCAGGATGATCATCAGAAACGCCAGCAGCCGGCGGTATTTCGCGATCCTGGATTGGGAATCTGTATAGATTTCCTGAACCGGCCCATCTCCGGCCCTGGTTCGGAAATACTGCCATCCGCCGAACTCACCGACGTGCTCCCAGCCCGCATCCTTGAAAAGCCCCATATATTCTTTGCGCTCACTCCCCCTTGGGCTTTGATAATCCATCCGATAGACCATCTCGGTCGGCTCGCCCTTCTCGAATCGGTAATAAAGGCCCCGGGACCTTTCCAGGTGCCAGCCCTGCCGAGCCATGTTTTCCAGCCAGCGTTCTTCCTTGTCGTCGTTCCAGGCCCAATGGACCCTGAAAACAGTCTTCATTTCTTTCTCGCTCATGTCATTCCTCCGACTGCGAACCTTCGAGCACGTCCGCAGCCATTTTGGCGATCCGGGTCAGGGCGGTCAGTCGTTTGGATTCCAAGACGACGACCCGCCGGCCCAGTCCGGTAAGGCCATAGACTTTCCGCCGCTCCCCCTCTGACTCCAGTTCTCCAACGCGTTCGATCAAATCCTGCTTGACAAGGTTGCTCAGAGCACCGTAAATGGTGCCGGGGCCGATCCTCACCTGGTTCTCGCTGAGAGCCGCGACATTCTGCATGATGCCGTATCCGTGGCGCGGCTCGATCAGCGAGGCCAGGATATAGAAGGTGGCCTCGGTGAGCGGCAGGAATCTCTTAGCTGTTTCATCGATGTCTCTCATTCTCTCTCCTGAGTTTCCGGGCGCCTCTCGCCATCCGGAGATTTAAGAAATTGCATTCGTTATAACGGTTATCGTTATAACGGTAAACGCTATATCGTATAACGATATAATCCAAACGAAACCCCTTGTCAAGTGTTTTTTTGATTTTTTAGGACGCGATGCCTAACCTGCCGACCTGCCCGCAATCAATGTATCATCAAAGCAAGCTCTTCAAGCTCAGGGGCCTTTGGAGCCAATGGTTTTTATCCCAGGGAGCTGTTTTGAATCATGATTAAAATGCCTATTGCCTATAGAATGGTATCGTAGATGTGTCGATCATCTACTCCATATGGGGAAAAAGGGGGAATATGGAGAACGCGCCCGGGGTGATTCGAACACCCGACCTTTGGATTCGAAGTCCATCGCTCTATCCAGCTGAGCTACGGGCGCGCAGGATCGATCTCAGTATTATGTTATACCTAAAAGCCCGGGAATCGGCAACGGAGCGCCGCGCGGGCGAAGACGCGTCACGTCACTGCCGGGCGCCTGGGAAGGCATCCGAAAATCCTAAGTGATGCCCTTCAGGCGACAGCCCGAGGGCAAATGACGCGACGGCTGGTAAAACGACAAGCGGGCCCGCCCTATTCCGCGGCCACGAGATAGAATTTCAGGACTTCCAGAAGGTCGACATGGGTGAACGCGACCGAACGCTCCCCGGTCCTTTTCGCGCCCGGGTACAGGGCCGGTTTGATCGCCAGGTCTTCCCTCGTATAGGTGATCTCCATGGTGATCGGGACGGTCAGGACATAAGGTTTGTATCGGCCCAGGTTCTTCAGGGCGTCGGCGGCCGCCGACCTGATGAGCTTGCGGCCTTTCTCGGGATGGAGCATCTTCCCAGCTTTTCCGATGCCTTCCTTGACGGCGACGGTCGAGACCTCACCCAGGAGTTCCTTGGCCTGTGCGGCCGCCGCCAGATCCCCCGAGACGAGCACGACGGGAACACCGAAATAGCCGGCGATCGCGGCGTTAAGCCCCGCTTCGGGAACGGCTTTTCCGTTGAGCTTGAGGTCGAAGATCGTTCCGGAGATGGTGTGTTTAAGGATGCCGTCAGGGGTCCCGGCCCGGGCATGATAGCCGATCATCATCGCGGCGTCGAACGTCTTGTCGATCCCTTCCATCATATCCAACGGGCCTCCGGACCAGTCCCGGATGAGCTTAGCTTCGGGGTTGAGGAGTTGCGGAAGGATGTTCCTCGCGCTGCCATGGGCGTCCCTGACCACGATCTCGGTCACGCCCGCGTCGAGGGCCCCTTCGACGGCGGCGTTCGCCTCCTCGGTCATCAACTGGCGGAAGAGCTGATAATCCGGGCCTTTTTCGCTGGTTTCCTCGCCCGTCACCAGTCCGCCGATCCCCTCCATGTCCACAGAGATGAAGACCTTCAGTTTTTTCGGGGTTTGGGAACTGGATAGAGCTGAGAGCCCCAAGACAAGCACGGAAAACAAAAGAACCCTCGTGGTTTTTCTTTTCATGACGCCTCCTTTCTACGGTTGGGCCGGATGGCCCTTACTTCGCTTCCTTAAGCGCCTTGATGTATTCGTTCACCTTGTTCCGCAGCAGCGGGTCCTTGATGCCGGGAAGGGTCTTCTCGAGAACTTCCAGGGACTTGTCGTATTGGCGGGCGTTCATGAGAGCGATGCCCAGATTGACGTTTACATTGACGTCGTTGGGCGTGAGAGCGAGGGCCCTCTGAAAGCTCGTGATGGCCTCAGGATAGCGCTCCATCTGGTTGAGGATGACGCCCTTGAGGTTGTAGGCCCCCGCCTGGCGGTCGGCCTTCAGGATAGACTTGTCGATATAGTCCAAGGCCTCCGGAAGCTTGTTCTCTTCCAGCCTGAGCTTGGCCAGGTTGAAGCTCGCGAACGCGTTCCCGTCCACGGCCAGGGATTTCTGGTATTTCTGTTCCGCCTTGTCCTTCTCTCCCAACTCGTAATAGGTCGTTCCGAGCCGGTTGATGGCATCGACGAAATCCGGTTTGATCTCCAGACATTTCTCGAACGCGTCGGCGGCCCGGAGGTAATCCTTGGCCTGGAAGTGGATCCATCCGAGAAGGTCCAGGGATTGGTAATGGCGGGGGTCGAGGGACAAGGCCAGGTTCACGTAATCGACCGCCTGTTCCGGCAGCCCGTACTCCATGGCGATGACGGCTTTTTCATACTGGTACTGCGGATCCTTTTCGTTGTCGACCTTGGGTTTTTTCTGGACGGCGGCGCAGAAGGCAAGGCCGAAGCACGCGGCGGCAAGGATGAATGTTTTTAGCAGGTTCATCGGACGTATTCTACCCCAAAGTAAGGGTCAAACCTACTCTTTTGACAAGATCCATCGCGTCCCCCAATTTTGTCAAAAGAGTAGGTTTGACCCTTACTTGGGGAACCTTTTGGCTTCGTCAAGCGTCAGATGGAATGAAGGGCATGGGTCCTTGTTTCGCATGAACAGGAGGAGAATATGACGCGATCAACCCGGAAAGTCCATCAGGCGGTCGTTCTTGCGGCCGCGCTGGCATTCCTTGCCGCAGGGCTTGCGCATGCCGGTCAAGACAACACGATCACGAAATCCTTCAAGGTCGAACCCGGCGGGAAACTTGTCCTCGACACGGACATCGGCTCGGTCGAGGTCCGGGGCGCCCCGGCCGGGGCCGTCGACATAACGGTCGAGCGCGAGGTCCGGAACGGCCACGACGAGAAGGTCCTTGACGACTTCAAGCTGAACTTCGAACAGAGAGGAAACGACGTTTACGTGACCGGTGAATATGATAAGCACGGGCTCAGCCGCCTCTTCGACAATATCTGGAACAAGCTCAGGGTCCGGTTCATCATCACCGTGCCATCCGCCTACAACGCCGACCTCAGGACCAGCGGTGGAAGCGTCACTGTGATGGACCTCAAAGGCGAAGTCGTCAGCAAGACCTCGGGCGGCAGCCTCCACTTCAACAAGATCACGGGGAACGTCCGGGGCAACACATCCGGCGGCAATATCGAAGCCGGCTTCGTGGACGGCGACGTCGACGTCCGCACGAGCGGCGGCGACATCCGGATCGAGGAGACCAAGGGAAGTGTCCTGGCCAGGACGTCCGGCGGCGGTATACGCATCAACAAAGCCTGGGGCGACGTCGACGCGGACACCTCAGGCGGCAGTATTACCGCCGAGGAGGTCATGGGAGCTCTACGGGCCGATACGTCAGGCGGCTCCGTGACGGCCACCCTCTCGAGCCAGCCTAAGTCCCGCTGCTCCCTGTCCACGTCGGGGGGAAGCATCACGGTGACCCTCGCCGCCGACATCGCCATGGACGTCAACGCCCACGCCAGCGGCGGCCACGTCTCGACCGACTTCCCGGTCACGATCCAGGGCGAGATCGACCGCAGCTCGCTCCAAGCCAAGATCAACGGCGGCGGCCCGGAGCTTTACCTCCGGACGTCCGGCGGAGGGATCCATATCAAGAAGAGATAGATCATTTTTTATAAAGATAGATCGAGTGTTCTTTATCAAGGTTGTCCTTGATCTTCTCGGAACGGATTTCTTTCGCCTCCCAGCCCGGGATCGTGTAGTTGTGGGATACGACCAGAGTCCCGGGCCGGAGCTCCTTCTCGAGCTTGGGCCGTAAGAGGCCGTTGGACTCCGGCAGGAGGTAGAGGGTCACGATCGTAGCCTTTGAAATGTCGGTTTGAGTGGCGTCCTCCAAGAGGAAGGTCACCAAGTGCTCCACCATGGCCTTGGCGGCGTTCTCCCGGGACTCGCGAATGCGCTCCGGGTCGATATCAATACCGACGCCCCGCGCCCCAAACCTCTCGGCAGCCGCTATGACGATCCTGCCGTCCCCGCAGCCGATATCATAGACAAGATCGTCCGGCCCCACCATCGCCATCTCGAGCATCCTGTCCACCACGGCCCGGGGCGTCGCGACGAATGGCGCCAGGTCTTCCGCGTCCTCCCGGCCGTGCGAGCCGAGCCAGATCTCGAGGAGATCGTATTCGTCATATCGAAAGGAATAAGCCCGTCCCGGGGTCAGGGACCGGGTGATCGTCCGGCCCGTTCGTTCGAAGCTGATGATGAGGAGGCCCTTGGCCCGATAGCGGTCAACGGCCCCGGCCAGGAGGGTCCGGCTCTCGGGAGCGGACTTCGAACCATGGGGGACGATCCCATAATGGACGGGGACGTCAACAACATTACGGACCGTGATCTCGTCGGGAGCAGGAAAAGTTCGCCGGGATTCGGCCCGGACGGTCTCTGGTGATGGAACCGGGCTGTTTCCCCGAAAAAGATGAACCGCGGCCGCGCCGAGGACGAGGGCGAACAGGATGAGCCCGATCCCGATCTTGCGGTTCACGGACGCCGGCCCCTTAAGTCGGCTTTTTCTTGAAACTCAGGGATATCCCGCTGCCGCTGGTCCGCTCGACGGTCGTCTCGATCTCGGGCCGGCTCCGGGCGTAATCGAGAAATTCCTTGATCCCGTGCATGAACTCCAGGTTGAGGACGTTGTGGGCGGCAAAGCATCCTCCCGGGTCAAGCTTGGGCAGGAGCATCTTGAAGTAGTTCTGGTACCACTCCTTGTCCGCGTCCACGAAGACGAAATCGAAGGGCCCCTTGAGCAGGGGCACTTCCTCATGGGCGTCGGCCAGCCGGGCGTCGACGCAGGCATCGAGGCCCGCCGCCTTGAAGTTCTCGACCGCCCTGGCGTGCCTCGCTTCGTCGATCTCGATCGTCACGAGCTTGCCCCCGGTCTTGCTCAGGGCCCAGGCGATCCAGATGCCCGAGTGCCCCGTCGAGGTCCCGATCTCGAGGGCCTTCGTATACTTGTGTCGCAGGACAAAATCATAGAGAAACATGCCGTCGGTTTCAGTAACGTTCTCGTCTCGCCATTGGTCCCGGTGCCCCGTCAGAAAGCTCCGGACCTTCGCGTCAAGATCAGTGGCGGCGTCTTGCGGCCTATCGGCGGGAGCGGACAGGGCGCTTAAGGCCGCGGCCATGACCAGGGCGGGCAGGCTGAACTGGAAGGCACGTCTAGGACGCGGTTTTCGACTCGTCATCGGTTGCTTCCTTTATCATAGGCAATCTATACTTTTTCCTGAAAAAATAAAAGGCCGGGACGCCGGCCGCGACCGTCAGGATCGCCACTCCCGAAGGTCCCGGGCTCCGGAGGAAGCCCAGGACGAGGATCAAGACCCCGGTCAGAACGAAGACGGCGGGGGCGACCGGGTAACCGGGCATTTTTCTGGGGCTCTTCCCCTGCTTCCGGAGCTTGTAAACGCCCAAGACCGCGAAGATGGGAAAGATCCCGAGCGAGAAGCCCATGTAGGTCAGGATCTGGTCGAACGACCCCGAGACGACAATGACCATCGAGATAAGGCCCTGGAGGATGACCGATCTCGATGGGACACCGAAGACCGGGTGGACTTTCGCGACGGACCGGAAAAAATGGCCGTTCCGGGCCATCGAGTAATAGACCCTTGGGCCGAGGATGATGAAGGCGCTGAGGGAAGAGAAGAGCGCGAACGCGATCAGGACCGACAGGACGCCGTCGAAGGACGGGCCGAAGACGTTCCCGGCGGCAAGCCCTCCGACGGAGATGACGCCGCTCATTTGGGCCGGGGAGACGGCATAGAGATAGAACACGTTGAGCCCGGCATAAAGCAGGATGACGAGCCCCGTCCCCAGGATGAGGGAACGGGGCAGGTTCTTGCCGGGTTCCCGGACCTCCGACCCGATGTACGCCGAAGCGTTCCAGCCGCTGTAGGCGAACATGATCCACATCAACGCGAGGCCGGCGCTCTTCCAACCGGCAAAATCAAAACGGAAACTTCCGCCCTGGGCGAAGTGGGACCAGCTCCCGTGCCCGGAGGCCAAGCCCATGGCGATGAGACCCGCGATCAGGATGACCTTGCCGATCGTCAGGAAGTTCTGGACCTTGGTCCCGAGCTCGATACCGCGCGCATGGATGAGGGTAAAGAGGAGGATCACGAGACAGGCCCAGGCCTTCTTGAGGACGACGGCTTCGGCAGCTTCCGGAAGGAGTCCGATGCGGACAAGACCAGGAAACGCGCGTGAAAAATACTCCGCGAAGCCGATGGCCGAAGCGGCGATGGGAGCCGAGAAGCCGACGAAGAACGAGGCCCAGCCGCTGAGGAAGCCGAGAAGAGGATGGTAGAGCTCCGATAGAAACGCGTATTCGCCCCCGGCCCGGGGGATGGCCGCGCCGAGCTCTCCATAGGAGAGGGCGCCGCAGAGGGCGATCGTCCCGCCGATCGTCCAAAGGCCAAGCATGATCAGGGGGTTTCTCAGGTCCCTCATCAACAGGCCGGAGGTTGTGAAGATCCCGGCCCCGACCATGTTGGCCACGACGATGTTGGTCAGCGGAAAGAGGCCGATCTTCCTCTCGAGCCCGTTCCGATGGGTCCTGTTCTTTTCCATTTCCCACTCCGTCATCGTGAACGGCGCGTTCTCGATCTTCATCGTTCCATTATACGATAAAGAGAGGAGTCAGGTCTTGACATGGGACAATAATGTCCAAAGGCAAGACCCGACCCCTGCTCGATGTTGCAGAAGCCGGGATTTTTCGTATACTATTGGAATAACAATGGCCCGGATTAATAAAGATTTTTACGAGATCCAGAGCCTGCAGTGGAAGAAGAGCCTCATCGTCTTCACCGCGCTCATCATCTTTGACTTCGTGGCCGTCGGCCTCGTCTCCCTGGCCGTGGTCCTGAGCCTTGGATTCTTCGGCGCGGGACGCGGCTTCTGGACGGGCCCCTTCGTTTGGAAGCTCCTCGGCTTCGACCTCCTGGCCTCGGCCCTCATCGCCTGGTTCCACTTCCAGGACGCCCGGAGGTTCGGCGCCGCCTATATCCTCAAGCGCCTCGAAGCCCGGCCCCCCGACTCCTCCGACCGGTACCACAAGCAGTTCCTGAACACGCTCGACGAGGTCCGGATCGCGGCCGGCGTTCCGAAGGTCAACGCCTACGTGATCCCGGCGTTCGCTGTCAATTCCATGGCCCTCGTCGAAGCCGACAGGACCCCGGCCGTCGCGATCACCGAAGGAATGCTGGCCGAATGCACGAGGGACGAGCTCCAGGCCGTGGCCGCCCACGAGTTGGCCCACATCGCCCGCGGCGACGCCTTCTATGTGACGCTCGTCTGCGCACTCGCCAATTTCTTCGAGAAGCTCAAGGAGGCTCTCGAGCCCGAGTCCCCCGAGCCGCAGCCCGGCCTCATGGGAAGGAGCCCCCGTGGAGGGGGAGGCGGCCCGGTGCTCATCTATGCCGCAGCCGCCATCTCATCCCTCGTCATGCGCCTCCTGAGCACGCTCATCAGCCGGGAGCGGGAGCTCCTGGCCGACGCCGCGGCCGTGGAATTCGGAAGAGACCCCTCCTCCCTGGCCCGGGCCATCTATAAGGCCCACGTCCAAAACTCATTCGTCGGCGATTTCTCCGCCTCCTACGGCCCGCTCTTCATCGTGGCCCCTGAATCTCCGAACGTCCAGGAGGGTTTCTTCAGCCGGCTCTTCAACTCCCACCCCCCGCTCATGAAGCGGATCGAGGCCCTGGCCGGCATGGCCGGTAAAAAGCCTGATCGGATCATCCGGGACGTCTGGGAGGGCCGGCAGAACCGTGAGAAGGCCCGGGAGATCCTGCATTCCTTCGAGGAAATGACGATAAAAGCGGGGCCGGCCGCATCAGAGCCGGGGCAGGATAAGCCCGAAGCGTCCGCAGCCGCCCCTGGGGGGGCCGGGACGGGAGAAGTGAAGTCTTGGTTGGTCCGGAGCGCCGGGGGAGGATGGGAAGGACCGATGACGATCGGCGAGTTGATCTTGCGCCCCAGTTTCTCCAGCATGACCGTGGTCAAGAACACCCCGGAGGGGATCGAGGCCAAGGCGCGGGAGTTCCCCCAGGTCCGCCTCGCCCTGCGCGACGCCGGACGGAAAAGGCCCCTCGATCCGGGCCACGAAAACAAGTGCCCCCGCTGCCGGGTCCCGCTCGCCGAGACGTTCTATGAAGGCGTCGCCATCAAGCACTGCCCGCGCTGCCGCGGCAAGCTCGTCGACGAGGGAATGATGGACCGGGTCATCGCCAGGAAAGAGGCGGCGTTTTCGGAGGGCCTTATCAGAAAGGCCCTGGATTTCAAAGAGAAGTTCCTATCCCAGCCGGTCAAGACCAGGAAGATCTCGGAAACCCGGCCGTCCGCTCCCCTGTCCTGCCCCGCATGCGGTTACACGATGAAGGCCCGCCCTTACAGCTACTCATACTTCATCCCGGTCGATAAGTGCCTGTCCTGCCACAAGATCTGGTTCGACGCCGACGAGCTGGAGATCCTGCAGGTCCTGATCGAGAACCGGTGACACGCGCAGCGCCGGTTACCCCCGTCCGTCATCAACCCAAAATTGCCGATAGGACATGAGTCGGAATTCCAGGACATGTACCAATTCTCTGGAATTAATACGAACACAATAGAAAAAGTTACAGGATATGAACGGCACTGAATGCCGTCCTCAAGCCCCCGTAGCGGAGGGGGGACCCGAGTCCTATGAAGGCCATATCGGCGACACGCCCAAGACTCTGTCTATATTTCTTGCCACCCCCTACCCCCTCCGATAATCGGAGCGGGGCTCTGAGATCGTCCGCGTCGCCGAAAGAGGTGCGACGGGGGGAACCGACGGGACTGGTTCCCCGGGGGCCGGGGGAGTGAGGGCGGCTTCAGGCCGCTTAAAGTCAGATGTCAAACTATTATAATGCGTTTGTATTAGTATTGTGTCCCTGAAATTTCAGGCGTCAATCAAAGATCTTTTCCAGAGCCTGATACTTCGCGTGCAGCGTCAGCACCGCGCTTTCGATGGCGGCGTTGTCATCGCCCCGGCATGCCGTCTCGAGCTCCGTAGCGGCCCTCAGCAGGTCCGCCGAAGCGGCCTGGAACGCGGCGGACCTGGCCTCCATCCTCTTGGAAAGGATCGCCTTCGTGACGGCCTCGGCCTTGGACTTCAGGTCACCGCTCACGGCCTTGATCTCGGCGAACTTCATGTCGGGAAGAGACTTGTGAAAGACGACGTAGAGAACCTTGTGGAAATCGTCCATCTCCTTGAGGACCGGCCGGATCGCCCGGACCAGCATCTCATACCCGGCATGGAGGACCTCGGCGGCATTGAGCAGGGCCTGGTCGTCCGCACCATGAGCCGCGGCGCCGTACGCCTCGACCGACTTCTTGAATTCCTCCAATCCGGTCAGCCACTTCGCTTCTTTTTCCCTGAGGATGCCTGGCAGCCTGGCCTCGAAGATCTCCCCGGCCAGCCTGTTGATCTCGGGAACGAAGCCCTTCAGGGCGGCAATGTCCTTCTCGGGGTAAGCGGTGTGCCATATGGGATAGATGATCTCGTGGAACGCTTCGAGCTCCGGAACGCGGCTCTCCGTTTCTTGGGCGAAGGCCGCGAATCCGAAGAAAAGGACGATGAGGGCAAAGACGATCGGTGATCTTGTGTGCATGATGGACTCCTTATCGATGAGGCGTCATTATACGCAAAATCCCCAGGGTTTCAAACAGCCCGGAACAGGGGAGGAAATATCCTCCTCGGATTCACCCCTAGGGGTGATTGACCGAATCCTCCCCCGGACGGATAACTATCACGTATCATGAAGGGCGCGGCCCGCGCGGGCCGCTCGCGGGAGCTTGACCCTGCGCGGGGAGAGGTGTTTGGTTCATGGGCACGAAAAAGATTCTCGTCGTGGATTTCGACCAGGAGTTCCTGCGGTTCCTGTCCCAGTTCCTCCGCAATGAGGGTTTCCGCGTAAGCACGGCCGCAGACGGGTCCGCCGGCCTGGAACAGTGCAAGGACGAGAATCCCGACCTGATCATCACGGAAGCCATGCTTCCCAAGCTCCATGGTTTTGAGCTGTGCTCCAGGATCACCCACAGCGCCACCCGGAAGGTCCCGGTCATCATCGTCACCGGGGTCTATAAGGACACGATCTACAAGACCGAGGCCCTGCACACGTTCGGAGCCTCGGCTTATTTCGAGAAACCCCTCGACCCGAACGATCTTCTGGTCTCCATCCGGAAGGTCCTCGGCCTCCCGGCGGAGCCGGGGAAAAGCGAGGACGACCTCGACGAAGCGATCATGGAATCCTTGGTCTCCGCTCCCATTAAGAAGGGGAAAAAGGACCAGGGGCAGGACGAAATCGATAACATGCTCCGGAGTACGCTGGCCGAGTTCGGTCTGAAGCCAGAGAAGAAAATGGCCTCCGTCGAGGCGCCGAAAGCCAAGCCTGCCGCACAAGAGCCTGTCCCGGCGACGCTCGCGCCGAAAACTCCCCGGCCGTCCTCGGACGCGAACATCCCCTGGATCCTCCCGGCCATGAAGGCCAAGGTGCCATCGGCGCCCAAAGCCTCGCCGGCTTCACCCTCCCCCAGGTCCGAAGAGAAGAAATCGGTCGTCCAAAATAGACCCAAAGAGGCGGCCGTGGATGTTCCTGCCTTCACCCCGCTCCCCGCGTTCAGAGAATTCTTCGAGAAAAAGAAGCGGCCCTTCTTTCCTAAAATCTTCGGCGCGGTCGCCGGCATTCTGATCCTGACAAGCGCGATGGTGTTCGTCCTGAAGCCTGGCAAATCCCGCCCCCTCGGGCAAGAATCCGTCCCGCCTGCAACGGACGAGCTCTCCTTAAAAACGGCCGTTCCGCCTGACCTCCGGCAACAGGCCGCGGACCAGGCGGACAAGAAGGCTGAAAGGAAAAGGCCGGGCATGATCCCGATTCTTGCCGGGGAAACACAAAGACCCGCTGCCAATAAGCCCGTGGAGGCCCCTCCGCCGGCCGTAGAGGACATCAAGCCGCTGGTCCCCAATTCCGACTCGCTGCTGCAATTGCAGGTCCCGGATCCCGCCGGGACCGACGCCGCAAGAGAGGCCGCTTCGGGCCTGGCCATCACGGCTGGAGATATGCCCGCATCCCAGGGCCAGGACTTGTTGCGGGGAGGGTCGGCAGACCCGCCCGAGGCGCAGGAGGTGAAGCTCAAAGCCGGTGACCTGGTGCCTCTCGGGGATGTTGACGTTCCGCCCCAGGTGCTCAAAACAGCCGAGCCGATATATCCCCCGGCCGCCCTGAACATGCGTATGGAAGGCTCGGTCACGGTCAACGCCCTCGTTTCCGAAACCGGAGACGTCATCCAGACCGTCGTGGTCCGGGGGATCAAGGCTGCCCTGGGCTTCGACAAGTCCGCCGAGGCCGCCGTCCGGAGATGGAAGTTCAGCCCCGCGGAGAAAGGCGGCGTCAAGGTCCGGGTCTGGAAGCTTATCACGGTCACGTTCAGGCTGAGATCATAGAAGAATCATCATAAGGAGATTGAGATGGCTCTTAGCAAGGACCAAGAAGACCTTTACCGGAAGACCATGGACGAGGTGAAGAGGCAGCTGGATTCGATCGACTCGCTGGTCGAACAGGAGCTCCAGAAGGTCCGGGAAAAGCTGGCCCAGCTCCAGGAATCCAAGAAGACCCTCAAGATGGTCTACGAGGGGACGGCTAAACTTCTCGGGATCGATGCCGATCTCGAGGGAGAAACGGAGAACGAAGCCTCTCCGACGGCCAAGATGTGAGTGAGCAGGGACAGGGGGGAACGATTTTCGCATGAACCTCGCGACGATGGACGCGATCTAAGGCGCCTGACCGCCTCGCCCGGACCAGGGAACCGTCCGGATCCCAGATTGGAATTGACACCCGGTTTAGACTTGTTATATGGTTAGGCCTGCAAATTTCGCTCTGCGGGCACAAGAATGTTCATATTGATCGGCATCCTGATCGGGTTCGCCGCCGCCATTCCGCTGGGACCGGTGAACGTCTTTGTGGCGTCCCAGACGCTCAAACATGATTTTTTCCATGGTTTGCTGGCGGGCATCACGACGTCGGCGATGGATTTCGTCTACTGCCTGATCGCCCTGGTCGGGTTCTTCAACATCTCCATCGATCCAGCTCCCTACCTGCCCGTCATGAAGGGCATCGCTACGGTCCTCCTTGTATTCATCGGATACAGGCTCATCCGGCAGTCCAGGAAAGTGGAGATCCCGGCCGTCCAGGAAAAACAGGTCATCAAGTCGACGCGCCCGGTCGTCGGGGTCCTCGCCCTGTACATCTCCAACCCGACCATCTACCTTTTTTGGATCGCCTGGACCGGGTTCGCCACCGCCCACCATTTCGTCACCAACAGGGGCTGGATGCCCATCGTTTTCGCTTTTTCTTGCGGCCTGGGCTCCATGTTCTGGTACTTGATCCTGGTCCGGTACGTCTCGAAACATCAGCACAAGATCCGGCCGTCCACTTTTCGGAAGATCCTCGTGGTCATGGGCATCGCCCTGATCGGTTTCGGGCTTTACACCTGCGCCACGATCTTCGTCTGATTGGTTCTTTTCTATTTCGTTTGGGCGACGTTCGAGAAGGGTGACCCAAAATTGCCGATAGGATTCTTTTTTCTCAAGCGATGATGTCGACTTCTGGTGGTACCCGGAATTCCAGGGACACGATACCAATTCCAGAGAATTGGTTCATGTCCCGGAATTCCGACTCACGTCCTATCGGCAATTTTGGGGGTGAACCTTTTGTTGGGTTCCGCCGTATAATGGATCAAAGGAGAAATGACGTGATCAAGTTTCTGCTTTGGCTGATCCTCCTGGTCATTTGCTGGCCGATCGCCATTCTGGCCCTCATCCTCTATCCCTTCATATGGCTCCTTCTCCTCCCCTTCAAGCTCGTCGGGATCACCCTGGGCGCCGGGCTGGGACTGTTCAAGGCCATCATCACCTTCCCCTCCAGGGTCCTGAACCGGATCTGATCGCGCCGGTATCTTGGACGAGCACCGCAAATTGTGCCATTATTGAGCGCCGATAACAGCCCGATATGACCCCCGTATCGATCATTCTCCATTCCTCCAGCCCGTTCCACTGCGCCCAGACGTCCCTGGCCCTTTCAAAGGGGAGCCACGCCCCCTGCAAGAGGTCCGTCGCCGGAACGATCCAGGGCGTGCGGCGGATGGATCCGGCGGATGACCGAGAATCCCGGGGCGGCGGCAAACAGGGAGGGTCCCCATGCAGGTCCTGATCAAGAAGATCGTCTACCCGGGGCGGAGCCTGGCCGATAAGGACGGTAAGGTGGTCTTCACGGACGAGGGACTTCCCGGAGAGGTCGTGGAGGTCGAGACGCTCTGGGAAAAAGCGAGCTATATCGAGGCGCGAACGGTCGGGATCGTCGAACCTTCGGCGCGGCGGGTGGAGCCGAGGTGCGGCCACTTCAAGGCCTGCTCGCCCTGGCAGAACATGGAGTACGCGCTCCAATTGGAGGTCAAGGGCGGCCAGGTCCGCGAAATCTTCTCCCGGGAGCTCAAAATCGAGCTCGACCGGCTCGCGGTCGTCCCGTCGCCTAAGATCTGGGGCTACAGGAACCGGGCCAGGTTCCACGTCCTCCGGCAGGATGACGGGCCGTTCGCGGCCTACCACGAGCCGGGAAACGAGGCCGCGTTCGTCCGAACGGAACGGTGCGAACTCGTGCCGGACGAAATGAACGGGCTTCTGGGAGCGGTCATCGGCGGGATCGGCAAGGGCGACCTTGGCGGCGTGACCGATGTCGAGATCAGGCGGAGCGCCGCGGACGGCCGGATGCTGGTATCGCTCGACGTGGGGTCGGGCGCCGACCTCGGGGCGGTCCGGGAGGCGCTCGGCGGGCTCGGGAACGATTTTCCCCTGGCGGGCATCGTCGGGCTCCTCAACGACGGGAAGAAAACGAGCGAGGTCCCGCTCCTCGGGAAGGGATTCGTCGAAGAGACCGTCGCAGGGGCGCGTTTCCGGATCGGGGCGCGGTCCTTCTTCCAGGTCAATGTCGAACAGCTTGCCGCCGTCTCCGGCGAGATGCAGCGTGTCGCGGCCGCCTCGGGAGAGCCCCGGATCGCCGACCTCTATTGCGGCATCGGAACGTTCGGCGTCCTGATGGCGCCTGGGGCGAAGGAGGTTTTCGGGGTCGAGTCCGAAGAGGCGAACATACGTTTCTTAAAAAAGAACCTGGTGCAGAACGGCGTCGGAAATTACGCCGTCTGCGAAGGTGCGAGCGAGGAATGGATCGGGGAGATCCTGGATAGGGACATCGATCTCGTCATCCTCGACCCTCCGCGAAGAGGCGTGGATCCGGGCCTGGCGCGGGCGCTGGCGGAGGACCCGGTGCGGACGCTGATCTATCTATCCTGCAACCCGGCGACGCTGGCCCGCGACCTCAAAACCCTGCTCCGGGCCTACGAGCTCGCGGAGGTCAAGGTCTTCGACTTCTTCCCCCACACCCCTCACATCGAAACCCTGACCATTCTGAACCGGGCTCGTCCTCGCGTGATCCTTCAAGAATGACGCCCGGCTGATTTCGCCCGTCCGGCGAGTTGGCCGCAGGCGGCGGAGATTTCGGTCCCCTTGGACCGGCGCCGCGTCACGTGAACCTTTCTCTCCTTGAGCCATTGGATGAACGCCCTCAGGGCCGGCTCGTCAGGCGCCGCATAATCAAGCCCGGCCACCGGGTTGTAGGCCATGATGTTGACCTTGGCCCGGAGCCTCCGGGCGATCCCGGCCAGGCCTTCGACGTCGTTGCGGGAATCGTTGACGTCCTTGATAAGGATATATTCGAGCGTCATCATCCGGCCGCCCGACTTCAGGTAGGCCTCGCATGCCTCGATGACCTTTTCGAGGGGACACTTCCTGTTGACAGGCATGAGCTTGTCCCTCAGCCTGTCCGTCACGGCATGGAGGGAAAGGGACAGGTTCACCTGGAGGTCGAGCTCAGCGAGGCGTTCGATGCCGGGCACGAGGCCGCAGGTCGAGATCGTCATGCGGCGCGCCGCGACCTCCATCCCTTCGCGCGCGTTCATGATGCGGACGGCCTTTTCGAGATTGTCGAAGTTGTCGAGCGGCTCTCCCATGCCCATGAAGACGAGGTTGGTCAACTCCCGGTCGAGCGTGTCCCGGAGGAAAAGGACCTGGCCCGTGATCTCCGAGGGGGACAGGTTCCGCTTGAACCCGTCGAGTCCGCTGGCGCAGAAAACACAGGCGAACTTGCAGCCGGCCTGGGTCGACAGGCAGACCGTCCGCCTCTTCCCGGACGGGATGAGCACGGTCTCGATGAGAGGACCGTCGGGGAGCCGGAAAAGAAACTTCTCGGTCCCGTCAGCGGACCTCCGCCGCTCGGCGACGTCCATCCGGCCGATGAAGTAATTCGTTTCGAGCTTTTCCTTGAGCCCCATGGAGATGTCCGAGAACTCGCCGAACGTGGCCTTCCCCTTGCGGTAGAGCCAGGAAAAGATCTGTCCGGCCCGGAACCCAGGTTCGCCGAGCGCCAGGAGTTCGGCCTTAAGCTCGTCGAACCTCAGGTCTTTGATGTCTTTTTTAGGGGGCACGACAGCCATTATAAGAAAATCAGGGACACAATACCAATTTCCGAATTTCGAAAAACTCCCCTGGATCTAGCGGCCCAAAAATGAAATCGGAAATTGGTATTGTGTCCCCAATTAAGCTGGTTGTGGTCAAATCGCTTGCGGGTTGTTGCTTCATCGGCTGGAAATATGCTATTCATTGTCCATGGCCACCGGCAGGATTGAAACATGAACGCCATCGCCGCGACGATCGAGCACCTCCCGCACCTGGGGGAAACCCTCGCCCTCGCCTCGGCCGTGGTCTGGGCCGTGGCCGTGATCCTGTTCCGGATCAGCGGCAAGGACGTCCACCCGATCGGGCTGAACCTTTTCAAGAACCTCTTCGCCCTCCTCCTCCTCGCCGCCGTCATGCCGGCCCTCCACAAGCCCATTTTCCCGGCCGCGACGTTGACGCAGATCGGCCTTCTCCTCCTGAGCGGCTTCCTGGGCATCGCCGTTTCCGATACCCTTTTTTTTATGTCCCTCAACATCCTCGGGGCGAGCCTGACGGCCATCGTGGACTGTTTTTACAGCCCGTTTGTCATCATCCTTTCGTATGTCTTCCTCTCCGAACGCCTCAACGGTTGGCAGCTCTCCGGCGTCCTGCTCATCATCACCGCGGTCCTGACCATCGCCCGCAAGAGCCGCGGAGAGGACGGACGGATCTCCCGTAAGGGCCTCATCCAAGGCATTATCTTGGGCATCCTGGCCATGTTTTTCGTCGCCGTCGGTATCGTCCTGGTCAAGCCGATGCTCGCCAGCGTGGAGATCTTCTGGGCCACCGGGGTGAGGCTCGTCGGCGGAATGCTGGGCGTGCTGGCGTTCCTCCCCCTCCACCCGAAGCGCCGAGAGATCCTCCGCCCGCTCCTCGACCTCTCCAACTGGAAGGCCATGGTCCCGGCCTCGTTCCTCGGATCATTCCTCTCTCTCCTCTTCTGGATGGGCGGGATGAAGTTCGCCTTCGCCTCCGTGGCCGCCATCCTGAACCAGATGAACACGATCTTCATCTTCATCCTCGCAGCCGTCTTCCTGAAAGAAAAGGCGACCCCCTGGAAGATCGTGGCCGTCGTCCTCGCCTTCATCGGCGCTTTCCTGGCATCGTATCCGTTCTGACGCCTCTGGACATCGAACGCATCCTTGGTTACTATTCAGGAGCGTCACGCTGAATGAAGGAGGTTCCCCCATGAAAAGGTTCGCAGTCACCCTGATCGTCCCGGTGCTTCTGTTCTCAGTTGCCCTCGGACAACAGACGAAGGTATTGACCGATAACGCCGGGGTCGCGTCCAGCCTGAGGCTTCTGGAGAAATGGGTCGCTTCCCAGATGGAGTACCGGAATCAGCCCGGCATCTCCATGGGAATTGTCCATCACCAAGCTCTTCACCAGCACGGCGATCTTGCAGCTGCGGGACGCCGGCAAGCTCCGTCTCGATGACCCGATCGTGAAATATATCCCCGCGTTCAAGATCAGGAACGGCTTCCCAGATGCCCCGCCGGTCACCGTCCAACACCTCCTGACCCACACTTCCGGCCTGCCAGGCGAAGCCGCGTTCCCCTACTGGACCGACCACGACTTCCCCTCGATCGGCGAGATCCTGAAGGCCTTGCCCACCCAGGAGATCGTCTTCCCCACGGAGACGAAATACCGCTACTCCAACCTGGCCCTGGCCCTCGCGGGCGAGGTCGTCGCGTCCGCTTCCGGGGAGACCTATGAAGCCTACGTTCAAGAGCGCATCCTCGAGCCCCTCGGCATGACCGACACTTCCGTGAACCTGTCCCCGGACGACCGGATGCGGCTCGCCGCCGCCTACAGCCGGCGCCTTCCGGACGGGACGCGCCGCATCCTGCCCTTCACGGACTCCCGGGGCCTGACGCCGGCGGCCAATATGTCTTCGACGGTGGAGGACCTGGCCAAGTTCATTTCCCTTCAGTTCCAGGATGAGAAAGCCGGCGGGACACAGGTCCTCAAGGGGAGCACTTTGCGGGAGATGCACCGGGTCCACTGGCTCTTTCCGAGCTGGAAGAGCGGCCGGGGGTTGGGCTGGAGCGTCCGGCAGTTCGGGGGCAAAACGCTCGTCGGCCATTCGGGTTGGGTGGCCGGTTATCAAACGCAGATCGGCGTCATCGTCGAAGACAAGATCGGCGTCATCGTGCTGACGAACGCCGACGACGGCAGTCCCAACACCTATCTGGAGCAGGCGTTCAACCTTGTCGGGCCGGTCCTTCTTAAGGCAGCGGCCCCTTCACCCAAGCCTTCGCCCCCCGACCCGGCCTGGAACGCCTACATCGGGCTTTATACCGACCCAACATTCTGGGACGTCGAGGTTATGCTCCTCGACGGCAAGCTCTACCTCTACAACCACGACTATCCGCCCGAAGAGAACGCCCGGGGGGCCCTGGTCGAGCTCGCTCCCGAAGGTCCACACACCTTCCGAATGACGGGCGAGGACGCGACCGGCGACCTCGTCGTCTTCGAGATGGGCCCGAACGGCGAGGTCCGACGGGTCAAGGTCGGCGAGAACTATATTTTCCCGAAAAAATAGAGTTTTTTGCGACGGATAGGTCCATTTGACGCCGACCCGGAACGAATATTTCCTCGGGCTTCGGGAATAGCCGGGCGGCCCGCCCGATTCGATGTCCATGGATTCCAAGGCGCCGTTCAGGCGAGCAGCCTTCCGACCTCCTCCACGGCGCTGGCTGCGTCCGGGGCGTATCCTTCGGCGTGGATCTGGTCGGCGTAATCCCTGGTCACCGGCGCGCCGCCGATGATGACGGAGACCTTGAGCCCGGCCGCCCGGACGGCCTCGACGATCCCTTTCATCCCGACCATGGTCGTCGTGAGGAGGGCCGAAAGGGCGACGATGCCGGCGTTGTGGACCTTGGCAGCCTCGACGAACCTCTCGGCGGAAACATCGATGCCCAGGTCCACGATCTTGTAGCCGGAGCCGCGGAGCATCATGGCCACGAGGTTTTTGCCGATATCATGGAGGTCGCCTTTGGCGGTCCCGATGACGACGACGCCCTTGGGCTGGACCTTGTCTTTGACCAAGTAGGGCTCAAGCTTGATCAGGCCGGCGTTCATGGCCCGGGCAGCCACGAGGACCTCGGGGATGAAGACCTCGTTCCTCTTGAACAACTCGCCGAGCGTTTCCATGCCTTTGATCAGCCCTTCGTTGAGGATCCTGGCGGCGGGAAGGCCGGATGCCAGGGCCTTGTCCACGAGCGCCTCGACCTCGGCTTTCTTTCCCTTCAACAAGGCCTCTTGGATTGTCTGGAACATCTTCGTTTCCTCGTTGCTCCGAATTTTCAATATCACACAATAAAAATCGGGCATTGTCAAGCGACCCAAAATTGCCGACGGGACGTGAGTCGGAATTCCAGGTATCGCCCGAAGTCGGCGGCGTCCCGTCGTTCGGGCCCGACGCCGCCCGGAACGGATGCCGACGGAAAAGATAGCCAACGGCCACCGACTTCTGATATGATGGGAGAATCCGGAGGGAACAGGGGCGGCAACGACATGAGACCCTTCAAGATCGGGATCGAGAGCTGCAGTCTCAAACCCCTCGGCCTTTCGCCGTTCGAGCTCCTCGACTGGGCCATCATCAACGACATCGACGGCGTCCAGTTTTCCGAAATGGCCCCGGGCCAGTCCATCGACAGGGCATTACTCAACGAGCTCTCCGCGTACGCCGGGGAGAACCGCCTCTTTCTGGAATGGGGCGGCGGCGAGCACATCCCTCTCGACCCGGCCACGGGAAAGCCCAGGGACATCTTTGCCATCAACAAGAAGGCTGCCGAGCAGGCGCGCGCGTTGGGTGTCGCGACGGTCCGGTCCTCGTCGGGAGGCCTGATGCGATGGAACGCGAAGTCCCGGCCCACGGAAGAGATCCTTCGTCTGATGGCCAAGGGCCTGAACGAACAGAAAAAAATGCTCCGTGACCTCGGCGTCATCCTGGCCCTCGAAACCCACTTCGAGTTCACGACGTTCGAGCTCCTGCGCCTCTTCGACATGTGCGGCGTCAGGCCGGGGGAGTGTTTCGGCATCTGTCTGGACACCATGAACCTTCTGACCATGCTCGAGGACCCCGTGGCCGCGACGGAGCGCGTCCTGCCCTGGGTCGTGACGACCCACGTCAAGGACGGCGCCCTCCTCATCACGGGCGACGGATTCGTCACGTTCCCGACGGAAGCCGGGACGGGTATCGTGGACCTGGCCGCCGTCTTCGAGCGTCTCTCGACACTCGAAACGCCGGTCAACCTCTGCCTGGAGGACCACGGCGGCGATTTCCCGGTCCCCATCTTTGACCCCGCTTTCCTCGCCCGGTTCCCCGACCTCACGGCTGTGGAGCTGGCGGCGCTCGTGAAGCTCTCCCAAAAGAGCCAGAGTCTCCTGGACGAAGGCCGGATCGCCGTCCTCGACCGGGAACGATGGCCCGAGCAATGCGAACGCCGCGTAAAAAGGGGCCTCAGGGCCGTCAGGAGGATCGTCGAAGAGGGCCGAATATAACCGCTCACAGCCCGTCACGAACGGTCCGGCCCCGCCGATCGTTTTTGCGTTTGACGTTTCATGGCCCGCTCCTTATAATTTGACCGTAACAAGGAGAACGCCATGTCCTCTATCAAAGGTCGAAAAGGCAGCATCGGTATCCTGACCGGCGGCGGCGATGTCCCGGGCCTCAACCCGGCCATCCGGGCCGTGACCATCCGCGCCCTCCATGAGGGTTACGAGGTCATCGGCATACGCCGCGGCTGGGCGGGCCTCATCGAAATGCAAAGGGACAAGGACGCTCCGAACCACGAACACTACCAGGTCCTCACGGAGGAGATCGTGAACAAGGTGGGACGCTCGGGCGGCACCTTCCTCCACACCTCGCGCACCCGTCCGAGCACCGTTCCGGACGTCAACATCCCGGAACATCTGCGGGACGTCTACCGGGCCAAGGCGAACGACCTCACCGAGGAGGTCCTCAAGAACCTGGACTTCCTGGGGATCGACTATCTCATTCCCATCGGCGGCGACGACACGTTGGGCTACAGTGTCCATCTCCACAATAAAGGCGTCAAGGTCATCGCCATCCCCAAGACCATGGACAACGACGTCCCCGGGACGGACTACTGCATCGGCTTTTCGACCTGCGTCACCCGCACCATCGAGATGACCCACGCGTTGCGGACTACGGCGGGCTCCCACGAGCGCTTCCTGGTCATCGAGGTCTTCGGCCGCTACGCCGGGTTCACGGCCCTTCTGCCGACCATGGCCGGCGCAGCCAACCGCTGTCTCATTCCCGAGTCCAAGTTCAATATCGAGCACCTCTGCGAACTCCTGACCGCGGACCGCTCCACCAACCCGAGCCTGTATTCCGTCGCCATCATCTCCGAGGGGGCGATGTACGAAGGCGGCGGTATGATCTTCGAGAGCGACGAGAAGGACATGTTCGGCCATAAGAAGCTGGGAGGGATCGGAGACCGGGTCTCCCACGACCTGAAAGAGCTGTCGCCGAGGTTCAACAAGGGCCGCCGGATCAACGTCATCAATCAGCGGTTGAGCTATCTCGTCCGCTGCGGCGACCCCGACGCCATCGACTCCATCGTCCCCATGGCCTTCGGGAACCTGGCCCTGGACCTGGTCATGGACAACCGGACCGGCCGGATGGTCTGCCTGCGCAACGGGATCTATGACAACGTCCCCATCGAGGTCGTGACCAGCACCAAGAAGGTCATCGATGTGGACAAATACTACGACAAGGACCGCCTCAGGCCGCTCTACAAGAGTTTCAGCCAGAAGCCGTTCTTCATCATGACCAGCGACTTTTAAGAGGGGCGGGCGAACGCATGAAAAGATTTCTCTTCTGGACGCTGGCCGTCATCATCACCGCGGCTTCGGCCGTTTATCAACGGATGACGGGCCCGACCTATCCCGTGCGCGGGAAGGCACTCGTCGGGAGCGAGACGGTCCGTTTCCGCCTGCCGCGGAGCGCCGAGAACGTCAGGAACTGCGAGATCGCCCTCAAGGTCACGGATCCCGGCCTGACCGGGCATGTGTCCTACAAGAGGTTCAAAACCGATGACCCCTGGACCGAGGTCGCGTTCGAACGGAAAGGCGATACGCTTATCGCCGGCCTTCCCAAACAGCCCGCCGCGGGCAAGCTCGCCTACGGAGTCTTCCTGGGGACCGGAAACCAAAAGACCTCGATCACGGGGCAGGACCCCGTCATCATCCGGTTCAAGGGCCCCGTCCCCGCGGCCGTCGTCATCATCCACGTCATCGTGATCTTCCTGTCCATGCTCTTCTCCGCCATGGCCGGGATCCTGGCCCTGGACAAAAAGAGCCATCCCGGGAGATACGTGATCTTGGCCGCCGCCCTCTTCTTCGTAGGGGGGTTCATCCTGGGGCCGATCGTCCAGAAACTCGCCTTCGGCGCTTACTGGACCGGCCTCCCATTCGGGACCGACCTTACTGACAACAAGGCCTTGTTGGCCATGTTCGCCTGGATCGCCGCCCTCATCGCCGGGAAAAAAGGGAAACCGGCCCGCGGCTGGGTCCTGGCCGCTTCCGTCATCACGCTCCTCATCAACATGATCCCTCACGGCCTGCTGGGGTCGGAGCTCAAGTATAAAAGCTGAAGGAAATCAGCGGTTATGCCCCGGACCTTCAATGACCGATCTTTCAGGAAATATTTTTTCGTGTGATATGGGGTAAAAGCGCAGGGGCGATGCCCGGAGGATGTCGCTGAAGAGCGGAGCAGGCACCGGTCCCCGACCGAAAATTCCTTCTCCTGCGAAAGGAAATGCTGACGATCCTTTATCGCGATTTGCCTTTTCTCTACAATTCCCATATAATTTCTAAGTATAGAAGGAAACCGAGGGTCGTTGGCCCCCGGAAGGAGCGAAGAATGAAAAGAACGGTTTTCGTGGCATGGTCAATCCTTTCCATCCTTGGCTTGAACGTTCTCGGCGGCCGGCTCAAAGCCTCCCAGACGGCCCTGGGGATACCCGAAGACGTCAAGTCGATTTTCAAGAAGAACTGCGCCGCGTGCCACAAAGGGGTGTTCGCGCCGAAACATCTGAAACTTGGACCGAACGAGCTGCCCGCGGCCGTCCTCAACGTCCCCAGCCGGGAGAAGCCCGAATTCATGCTCGTGGACACGGCCTCTCCTGAAGCGAGCTACCTGCTGAAGAAGATCAAAGGCGACAAGGAAATCGCGGGGAAGATCATGCCGCCGCCCGGGAGGACCCCGCTTGCCGCAGAAGAGATCGCCCGCATCGAAGCCTGGATCGTCAGCCAGAAAGATAACCGCTAGGCGCAGGACTCGATCCCGGTTTTATCTCCCTCGCACAAGGGGAAAAAGAAGACTGGCTGGCGAGGCGCCAAGGTTTCAAAAAAAGGAAGCGGGGCTAAGGAGGACCCTCTCCAGCCAGCGCCATAATTATAATTGAGCCGGATTTGAAATGTCAATCTAAAAGCAAGGCGGAAGGCCTTGTTTTTTTCCGGCCTTTAATGTATACTAATTCTATAGGAATTTGAGAATAAAGGAGGTCTCATGCCCAGGACCCTGAAGATCCTCGTTCTGGCCTTCGCGTCCCTGATCACACTCGCGGGCTGGAAAGGCCTCGACGCGCTGCTGAGACCGACGCCGGGGCGGCGGGTTGCCTGGACCCAAGGAGATACACAGATGGCACGAAAAATCAAGAAAGCCGATACGGAATGGAAGGAATCCCTCACGTCCGAACAGGACCTGGTGTCGAGGCCGTGCGTGACGGAACTGCCCTTCTCCGGGAAATTCAACAACCACTTCGAAAAAGGGACCTACGTCTGCGCCGCCTGCAAGGCTCCCCTCTTCCGCTGGGACACCAAGTACGACCACGGGACGGGGTGGCCGAGCTTTACGTCTCCCATGAGCGACGACAGCATCGAATACCGGGAAGACCTCTCCTTCTCCATGAAAAGGATCGAGGTTCGTTGCGCGGCCTGCGGCGCCCACCTCGGTCACGTTTTCGACGACGGGCCGGCGCCGTCGTTCGAAGATTACTGCGTCAACTCGGCCTCCCTGGATTTCATCCCGGGAGAGAAGGCTTCTGCGTCCAAGTCCGAGACCGCCGTCTTCGCCGCCGGCTGCTTTTGGGGCGTCGAATACAAATTCCGCGAGATCAAGGGGGTCAAGGATACCGAGGTCGGCTACACGGGCGGCATGACCGAGAATCCCGACTATGGACAGGTCTGCACCGACAAGACCGGCCACGCCGAGGCCGTCCGCGTCACCTTCGACCCCTCGATCATCCCTTACGAGGACATGGTCCGGTTCTTTTTCACAATCCACGACCCGACCCAGGTCGACGGCCAAGGACCCGACGTGGGGACACAATATCGTTCCGTGATCTTCACCGCAGATGAGCCCCAAAAGGAAACGGCCCAAAAGGTCATGGACGAGTTGCAGGCCTCCGGCCGTTTCACGAAGCCCATCGCCACCGGCATCGTCCCCGCCTCCAAGTTCACCCGGGCCGAGGAATACCACCAGCGCTACTACGAAAAGAACAAGAAGAAGGGCTGCGTGTTCTGACGGCCCGTCGTCAATCACCCTTTATAAGGCCTTCGATCTTCGCCACAAGAACACCCATATCCGGGTTTTTTTTTGCGAAACTATCGGCGCCGATCGCCCTGGCTTTCGTTTGGAACCTCCCAAAACCCTCCAACTCCCCCCAAATAAATATTTTGAAAAAAGCGAAAAAAAAGCTTGCATTTGATCATAAACGGGTATAAATTATATTGAAAACTAAGTGGTGATATAAGATATATTAGATAGCAAGGTACTAGTTCCCGGGGTGATGCATCGGTTCTTTTACAGTCGAAGTTCCAAGTATAGGCTAAGACAGAGGATGAAAAAGCTCTTGACAGACGCAACGAAAGGCTTATAATTACAGTTATTCTATATAATTGATAGATATAGTAAAATAAAAGGGAGATCAAGATGTCGAACGGATACAAGTATGATGAGGAGGCCGTCCTGAAGCTCCTCCCCCTTCGGAGGACCGAGGACGGTTTTACCGAGGAAATGGAAGCCTTTTCGCCGCTGGTCCCGGTCGCCGACCATTCGGAGACCGCTCCTCCCGCTCTGAAGCCCGGCAACGGCAAGGGGAACGGCCACGGCGTTCCGAGGATCTATGACGGGGACCAAACCGCCGACCTCGTTCGGATCTACTTGAAGGACATGGGGACCTACTTGCTCCTGTCCCGGGAAGAGGAGATCGCCCTGGCCAAGAGGATCGAACAAGGTGAGAAGGCCATCAACAAGACTCTGGCCAGAACGCCGGCCATTTTGGACGAACTGCTCGCCGTCGAGACGCAGATCCGGAAGTCTCCTGAGCTCGTGAACAGGTTCTTCAGTTTGGGCGACGAAGAGCTCACGCCGGAATCGATCGAACAGAAGAAAGCGGAGATCCTTGGCAAGATGAAGAGGATCAAGGCTCTCAACACCAGGCTGTCCAAGTTCCGCCCCAGGGTCGCCAACAGGTTCGCCCGCGGCAGGCTCCTCATCCGGATGATCAAGCTCGCACAGGGCATGGACATCCGGCCGGACTACAGGGAAAAGGTCATCGTGAGGATCCGGGAACGGCTCGAGGCCATCGTGGACAAGGGCTCGACCCGCCTGCGGACGGAGTCCGAAAACATCCTCGAAGCCATCAACCGCGGTTTCAAGGCCCGGGAAAAGGCCAAAAAGGAGCTGGTCGCGGCCAACCTGAGGCTCGTCGTCTCCATCGCCAAGAAATACCAGAACCGGGGCCTTCAGCTTCTCGACCTCATCCAGGAGGGCAATATCGGCCTCATGCGGGCCGCCGACAAGTTCGACTATCGTCGCGGCCACAAGTTCTCGACCTATGCCACATGGTGGATCCGCCAGTCCATCACCCGGGCCATCGCCGACCAGGGCCGGACCATCCGGATCCCCGTCCACCTGACCGAGACCATGCACAAGCTCAACAAGATCTCCCAGGGTTTCGTCCAGCAGAAGGGCAAGGAAGCATCGCCCGAGGAGATCTCCAGGAAGGTCGGGCTCCCCGTGGGCAAGGTCATCGACATGATGTCCACGGCCCAGGAGCCCGTGTCCTTGGAGACCCCCCTGGGGGAGAATGGCGAGACCTCTCTCGGCGACCTCGTTGAGGACAGGAGCCTCCTCTCCCCGCCCGATACCGTGATCCACATCAGCCTCAAAGAGCAGATCGAGGACGCCCTGCGGGAGCTTCCGGAGAGGGAGACCACAGTCCTCCGGATGCGCTACGGGCTCGGTGACGGCCGCGAATACACGCTCGAAGAGGTCGGCCAGCATTTCCACCTGACCCGGGAACGCATCCGCCAGATCGAGCTCAAGGCACTCAAGCGGCTGCAGCATAGCGCACCCGGACAGAAGCTTCGGTCCTTTTAGGCAGACACCCGGGGGGCCGCATCCGGGCCGTGCTCATTCTGGTTCTTTATTTATTTGTAATCTATCACTTACAGGATTAGTGTTCAATTTCAGGACATTTCTCCTGTTTCTCCGCAGGGAATCCCAAAAAATCTCTCTGGATTGTATATAATTAGTTTATTATCTATAAGATACCAAATTTCGAGGACACCCTTGGCTTGCTTGAGAGTTGAAGGCCGGCTTGATTTCTGATAGTGTGTATATTTTCGGACCCAATTTGGCCCAAGATGAACGGCAACAAGATCCAAAGAGTCTGCTTCATAGCCCCCTCGACATGCCTCTCCAGGTGTGAGAAGGGCACGCTGACCCGGACGATCAACCTTCTGAAAAGGGGGATCGGGATCGATGATGTCTATCTCAGTCCGTTCGTCTTTTCGAGCGACGAACAGATCGACCACGTCACGGCATCCGCCGAGGAACGCTCCGCGCATTTCAAGAAGGTCATCCGGGAGCAGGACCTGATCTTTTCCGTAGCCGGCGGCACGGGGGCTGAGGACCTGGCCCCGAAGATCGACCGGAAGGACTACGCGGTCATCCGGGCCCGAAAGCCGGTCTTCGTCGGCTTTTCGGACTTTACCTTCCTCCTCAACGAATTCTACTACTATTCCCGGGTCCCCGTCGTCTATTTCCCCTCGCTCAAACTGGGCAAGGGCAACATCAAGAAGTTCCTCCCCTTGATCATGGGAGATGAGGTCCAGTACCAAGGCTCCACCTGGCTGACCCCTCCTCCGGCCCGGAAATTCTCCGGGACCCCCATCGGCGGGAACCTGTCCACCTTCGTCAACTTCCTTAACCGGGACAACCCGCCCCGGTTCAACTGGAAACGCCACATCCTGTTCCTGGAGGACATCCAGATCGACGTCGAAGACCTGCACCGGCTGCTGGCGGCCCTGCGGCGCCACCGCGTCTTCCGGGAGATCCGCGGCATCGTCATCGGCTCTTTGAGCCAGTACGGCAACAACAATTACCGGAAGCATCAGAAGGAAGCCCTGAAGTTCTTCCGGACCTATCTCGGCGACGTTATCCGCTGGAGGCGGAAGCACGGGTATCCCCTGCCTATCCTGGCCGTCTCCAATTTCGGCCACAACATCACGCGCAACCTCATGGCCGTCCCCATCGGCGGCTACGCGTCGATCTTCAAGAGCCGGAAGATCCTCTTTCGGATGCACAGGCCGAGACGCCCTGCCTGAGAGCGCCGCGGCCATGTCCTTTCGGTCTATTCCACGATGATCTCGTCAACGTACAGCCACGCCTTTTCGCCTTCCCCGGGGCTCCCCGCCGGGCAATAACCCACGTTCTTGGCCCTGACCTTCAAAAACCTCGCCTTCACCGGCTTGAACTTCCGGGCCAGGAGTTTCACCGGACCGGCAACCGCCTCCTCCTTCGTCCGGGCTTCGAGGATGTCCTTTTCCGTCAGGCGGCCGGCCTCCCGGAAAGCCTTCCCATCGTCGGATAGGAGGAAATCGACCTCAATGGGGAGTCGGATCCAGGCCGTCTCGTCCTCATAAACGTCGATCCCGACCTCATGAACCTCCCTGGGCGACCCGAAATCGATGACCGCTTCGAGGCCGTCCTTGGAAAACCCCAGCCAGGAGCGGTCCGCCGGGTCCGAATGCCCCCACGTGCCGTCGACGAGCGAAAGCGGGCCCTGGGCCGCGTGTTTTTCATCAGGGGCCCTGCCGAGGGTCACGCCCTTGATCCCGAAGATCCGCTCGAAGTTGATGACCGACGGCTCGCTCTCCGCTCCATCCCTCATGGCGACCGCCGTGACGACGCAGGATTCCGCGAGCGGCACGGGCTTGTCGTAGCGGGCCGACGAAGAGTCGGGTTTCGACTCGTTCCCGCTCACCACGTATCGGATCTCGGCCGCCGCGTCGTCCACCGTAAAAGAGATATCCCGGGGCTCCGCGTAAAGCCCGCTCCTGAGGGAACTCTTGGGCTTCGGAACGAAGGCCCGCGTATTTATGGCCGCGAGCGCCTTGTTCGCTTCGAAGGCCCCGAGGACGGGCCGGCCGATCCATGAGAACGGCGGCTCGATCCCCAGGACCAGGGCGATCGTGGGCGCCGTGTCGAAGATGTTCACCGGCTGTTCGATCAGCTTGTCCCTGATGATGCCCGGGCCGGAGATGATCCAGGGCACCTCGACCTCGATCATGCTTTCGCCGCCGTGATCGCGCCCCGTCCCGCCGTGATCGACGACGGCCAGGACCGTCGACCGGCCTCCCCAGTCCGTCTTGCCGAGCGCGTCCAGGAGCTCGCCGACCTTGGCGTCAACTTCGGTGCAGGACCGGTAGAACTCCTCGGAATCGTAGCCGAATTCGTGGCCGACATCGTCCGGGCGGCCGACATACAGGAAGGCCAGCTGGGGCCGTCTCTCGAGGATGTAGGGAATGGCCTTGGCGAAGGTTTCGGGATAGGTCTTGCTGAACTCGACCCGGCTCACGACCTTGTTGTTGAAGAGGTTTGCCAGAGCGTCCCAATCGTAGAAGACCGCGGTTTCGGCGCCGGGCATCTGCCGGCGGATGACCGTGAAAATGGAGGGGAAGAAACCGTCCTCGTCCTTGTCCGTGGGCACAATATGGGTCCGGTCCACAAGCCAGGAGTTCGATGTCATCCCATGCTGCTCGGGCCCGGCCCCTGTCAGGATGGAGCCCCAGGAAGGCGAGCTCACCGTCGGCATGACACTTCTCGCCTTGAGGGAGAGGGCGCCTTGCCGGGCCAGCCTTTTGAGGTTCGGGGTCCTGGCCGCCTGGAAGGCCTCGGCGCCCATGCCATCGATCCCGATGAGGATGACGTGCCGGTCCATGTCCGGTCCCGCCGCTTTTTGCCGGCACCCGGCCGGTCCGAATGTCCCCGCCGTAACGATCCCAAGAACCAGAACAAGAACGCGGTTTTTTTTCATGTCACCTGCTTTCATCACACGCCTCGTCGCCGATCGTCCGGGACGCCATATTATCCGGCGACTCCGGCCGCTTATTCCTTTCCGGCTTGCCGGGCAGATCCACCGGAAGTCTTCGTCTGTGATCCTATTCGGTCTTCTTCCCTTGCCCAGCCCGCAAACGGCATCTCCGGCCTCGCCTTTCTTGCTTTTCCGACCTGTCCAGCTTGTCTAGCCTGTCTAGCTCTTCCTAATATACCCCAGCGCCCGAATCGCCGCGACACAGCCCTCCCCTACGGCCGAAGCGATCTGGAGGCCGCCGCAGGTCACGTCGCCGGCGGCAAAAACGCCGGGGATATTCGTCCTCTGGGCGCGGTCGACCGCGACGCAAGACTTGTGGTCGAGCGAGATGCCGGCCCGGCTGAAGAACGGCACGGTCAGGGTTTCCCGGAAGATGAAGACTCCGGCCACGGCCAGCTCTTCCCGGACGCCCTCCTTTTCGAGGATGACCTTTTCGACGCGCGCTTCGCCGACGATCTCCCGGACCTCGGCCCCGATGTGGACTTGAACGCCCTTTCGGACGAGGTCATCGGCCTCGGCCCGCGACCGGTCCGTTCCCTTGGCCCCGGGGACCCAATGGACCCGGCAGCCCATCTGGACGAGGGCCCGGAGGTCCTCGAGGGCCTCTTCGGAA
>Ga0315274_10000250_pt1 | contig 83082 bp, 63 predicted proteins | sample YL17G02_20_MG_FD_203700 | JGI IMG/M metagenome (GOLD analysis project Ga0315274, IMG submission 203700) | Sediment microbial communities from Yellowstone Lake, YNP, Wyoming, USA - YL17G02_20 | ecosystem: Environmental > Aquatic > Freshwater > Lake > Sediment | place: USA: Wyoming | collected... | reverse complement strand
TTTTAACCAATTATCATCGTCTCTTTTCGGGAAATCACGTCTGAAATGTGAGCCACGACTTTCAGTTCTATTTAATGCGCCAGCAATAATCACTTCAGCGAAGTCAAGCATATGCCCGAACTCGATGGCTTCCATCAGTTCTGTATTAAAATCTCGACCCTTATCCTGTAACTCGATATTCTTATATCGCTCCTGTAATTTATGAACAATGTTTAGCATATCCTTAAGGTCATTTTCAGTCCTGAATATTCCGCATTTTGCTTTCATATTTTCTTGTAATTCTGATCTCAAGTCAGCGACTTTTTCATTCCCCGTGCTATTAAGTAATTTCTCAACTTCATCGATAGCTAATTTTGCAGAATCTTCGGGCATTTGTTTAAAACCGGGATTTTTATCATTCAAGTATTTTACAATCGATTTACCCGCTCTTCTACCGAATAATGTAGCTTCTAAAAGTGAATTTGTCCCTAATCTGTTCGCCCCATGCACTGAAACGCAGGCGCATTCGCCAGCTGCGTACAATCCTTCAATAATTTTATTTTTACCATCTCTGAGAACATTGCAATCTATTGTAGTAGGAATGCCTCCCATAGAATAATGAGCTGTAGGCTGGATTGGAACAGGCTCTTTGAGTGCATCAACACCTAAAAATTTTAAGGAAATTTCATAAATCTGTGGCAATCTTTCCATAATTATTTCAGCACCAAGGTGTCTCACATCAAGATAGACACATTCTTTTCCATCAATTCCTCTTCCTTCATTTATTTCTGTCTGAATAGCCCTTGAAATAAGGTCTCTCGGAGCTAATTCCATCCTCTCAGGTGCATACCTTTTCATAAATCTTTCTCCATCTTTGTTCAGTAGGTATCCACCTTCACCTCTTGCACCTTCTGTAACAAGGATTCCGCTCTGGTATAATCCTGTGGGATGAAACTGGACAAATTCCAAATCTTCAATTGGTATTCCTGCTCTCAAGGCAATACTTAACCCATCGCCAGTATTAGCCCAACTATTTGACGTTACTTTATAAATACGAGCGTAACCACCCGTTCCGAACATAGTCACTTTTGAATTGAATATATGAATTGAACCATCCAATAGATTTATAGCAGTTACACCAAGACAAGCATTCTCTTTAATAACGAGCGATAAGACCATAAATTCAGAATAGAAACGAACACCATTTTTTACACATTGTTCCCAAAGAGTATGGAGTAAAACGTGTCCCGTTCTATCAGCCGCATAACAAGCCCTTAATACGGCGCCACCTTTGCCAAAATTCTTCGTGTGACCACCAAATTGTCTTTGTGCAATTCTACCATTATCATTTCGACTGAATGGACATCCTAAATGTTCAAGTTCGTAAACAACTTCCGGGGCTTCCTTGACGAGTATTTCAATGGCATCCTGGTCACCCAGATAATCGCTCCCCTTAATCGTATCAAACATATGCCATTCCCAATGGTCTTCTTCCATATTCGCCAGGGTTGCAGCAATACCGCCCTGAGCAGCTCCGGAATGCGAACGGGTCGGAAATAATTTTGTTACCACTGCCACATCATAGTATTTCGAGGCTTCGAGAGCGCATTGCAAAGCTGCTAATCCAGCGCCAACAACTACAACATCATGTTTATGAAGATTATGGTGTAGAATACCTTCCACTTCATGCAAGGTTTCAGCATTCTTTTCGTTCATTTCCATTTTTGCTTCCTCTAAATTTGGAGTACGGTAGCTTGCTACCGCATTATGTAGGGAATGGTCGCGACCGTTCCCTACAATGTTACTTGTAGGGGACGCATATATGCGTCCCCTACATATTTATAAATTTGGTCTGAATGAAATGATTGTTAAACTACCAAATGTGAAAAATATGATTCCTATTATGTATAGTGAAATCAAAATTAATGTTCGCCATTTCCAATTATTAAGATAATCGTCGCACACTAATCTGATACCATTCAGTCCATGCCATAATGCCAGTGCTAAAAAGACAATATCAAATGTTTTCCAGAAAGACTTTGATAATCGCAAAGCTATAACCTCGAAGGTGATTTTCCCACCGGCAGTAAAATGCAATGTGAAAAAGTGCAGCAGTAATATTACCACAAGTATCGTCCCGGAGAGCCTCTGGAAAAACCAGCTGAATTCTCCGCCTGATTTTAAACTCCGAAATCCCAAGTTCATCTTGCATTCTCCTTTGTCTATGTAACGGTCGCATTTATGCGACGAAATTGTGCGATAAATCGCACCGCTACATTTATGAAAAATAATTAGAAAATTCACAATGTCGCGTTATATATGATAGGTCAGAAAAGTTTAATGTGTTTCAATAAGAAAACGTATCCAACCCACAATAATACGGGGAACATCGCAATGAATAAGACCCAGAATGCTGCCTTTTGTGCCACTTTTGTCTTTATAATATCAAGGTCGATTAAGATGATTCGTATACCATTCATAACGTGATAAAGAATAGCACCAAGTAGTGCAACTTCAGCGAATTTAAAGAGTGGTTGAGATAGAAATGCCATTGTCTTATCAAATCGTCCAGGATTTGAACTGATAAAATGTGTTACCCAGATATGCAGTGGTAGATAAAAAATTAATGTGATACCGCTGATTCGGTGAAAAATAAAAGCAAGTGTTCCCGTATGAATCCGATAATGTTTTATAACCATTACATTCCCCTTCCTAATCAGAAAAATAGAGATGAATAATAATAATCTATCCTTATTATTATATATGATATGCAGTAACTTCTGTAAGAATATTTCAAACCATACAAATAAATCAAGAAAAAATGTTCAAGTTCTTATAAGAATAATTAACCACTGATAAACACGGATAAACACTGTTAAAAACTAAACTATTGATATTTATTTTTCTCCGTGTTCTCTGTGGCTTCATCATTTTTTGATATCAATAGCAAATTTTGTATTCTTATTCAATTCTGCTATATACGTTCCCACCTTGTTTCCTGATTCATCCATTATGTCTATTCTATATTCCCGAATGGTCAATGGTTCGAATTTATATTCACCATTATATTTTACGAGAGCTGTTTCGGCTCCATCTAATTTCAACTCCCATTTATTCTTGAGAAGTTCGGGAGGAGAAATACTTAACTTAATCTCCAATTCCTTTTTATCCTTGTCACTCGATCCATAAAAGACGGCAAGCCCTCTGATAATTGAGTCTGCTTCAGCTTCAATTATATCTGCGATTCTATAATCTTTTAATTGTGGATTATCCAGTGTATACGGTACAGCTGAAACTGCAAGCATCTCTGTCTTCATAATCTCAACATCGTTTATTCCCTTATTTCCCATATTTTTTAAATCCATAATTTTCCCTGCTTGTGAATCAACTGCTTCTGTAATCAATTTCCCCTTATCACTGTTGGGATATATTTCCATTAAGAATCCATCTTCAGCGTTTTGATATTTTCTGTGGTCTAATCTCAAATAGAGTTTTGCATCTTTAATTCTGTTTGCAGATTCAACTCTCTTCTCGGCAGTAATTAACTCATCCGAACTTCTTGTAAGGAAAACTTCCACGCCAGCTTCTTCTAATTTTTTCTTAAGTAATTGTCCCAGCATTAGATTGTACTCTGATGCGGATATGCCCTTAGAATCCGCATCACCTTTTTCTGAGCCTCCAAAACGAGGGTCAACAATTATTTTTTTGCCCTGAAAGGCACCATCAAATATCGGATACAGTTTAGCAATACTTCTTGTTGCCTTATTTCCCTCTAATTCAACAATTTCCTTAGTATTATAGTACCCCTTCTTTATATAAGTAAGTGTTCCCTTACCTTCATACCCAACTTTGCTGACAAATCTTCCATCCTGTTCAGTTACATAGTTTTCCTCAATACCTGCAATATCTAAAGTTCCTTTAACATCCTGTATTGGTTGATTAGAAATAGCATCATCCACGATTCCATATAAAAAGGCTTTATCTTTAATTTCCTCTATAACAGTATATCCCTCACCGAGTTTTTCTTTATTCCGGGCAACTATTTTAACCTTTTCTGTTTTTTCAGTAGCAGACAAATAAGCAATTGCTTTTCCATTCTTCGTTTTTAAAGAGGGATTTTCAAAATCACCAGCTGTTGATAACATCTCAACAACTGTTCCATCCAGAACTGGTAATCCATCTTTATCAAGCACTTCAATCATAATACGAGTCTGAGCATTTTTATCAGGAGGAATTTTATCAGGTGAGACAGTTAAGACCAATTTATCAACGGGGGGGTCTACTACGAATTTTTGCTCAAGAGGATGACTATAATTCCCATTATAATTTCTAAGTCCACCGATAACGATATGCTCACCAGCGAGTAGAGGTTCTTTAACTTCAGCAGTGATTATCCCGGTTGTTGAATCGAATGATGAAGGAATTTTCTTGCCATCAAGTTTGATAGTAACAGAATCCGAGAATATCCACGGTTTATCAGCCGCCCAACCTTTACGACTGTAGAAACCTGTATCCGCCTTTAATTTAATGACAGGGGTTTTCGATGGGATAGGACTATCGACTGCAGGTTCAGTTAAATAAGCCTTTGGAATTCCTGCCCAAACATATCTTGCTATTCCAAGAAAGTGCCCATAAGCCTCTCTTTTTAAATACCAGTCTTTGCTGAGTCGATATTCTTCATACGGATTAGTAAAAAATGAGGCTTCACACAAACATCCTACTACTTTTAAGGGTCTTAATACTCCGAACCCGCTGCCCGGATACATCAGATAATCGGATTTAAGGGGATTCGCATTGACTTGGGGTAGTTGCAAAGCATCTGCAACTCCTTGCTGAATATACCTTGCAAAATCGAGATTGGCGGGTTGATAGTCCGGGTTAGAATGAAACCAGGTGGTTGTATAATTAATTTTCGGATTTCCAATAGCATTATGATGAATGGATAAGAATAAATCGACTTTTGCTTCATTGGCAATTCGACATCTTTCTTCTAAAGTCACATCCACATCTTTATCTCGCGTTAGTATGACTTGCGCTCCTGCCTTCTCAAGAAATCCTTTCAGATAATTTGCAATCTTCAAATTCATTATAGCCTCACGAACCTCTGATGGACCCCTCTTGTAACCTTTTAAAGCAACATCACCACCGTGACCTGGGTCAAGGCAAATCTTAAGACCTTTTAAATATTCCGAATAGATTGGAATCTGATAATCGAGCTTATCAAGTTTGGGCCAGGTCTTTTTCTCTTCCCAGGCTTCATTAAGCTTCTTAATTTCCTCTTTGTCTCTTGTAACATAAAGTCGAGACCTTGCGCAGGAAGTAAAAATTAAAGCAATAAGACATAATACAATAATAAATAAATAATATGCCTTACTCTTATTCATAAGTATTCCCCTCTTATAATTTATGTTCTTTGAATAAAGATTTATTGCCTGATTAAGAGAGAGATGTCAATATAATAAAAAATGTAGAAATTTGTTGTTTATGCAATTAGAAATTTTGGATGGAAGAGAAGAAATTTTTAACGAAGAAAGAAGAGAAAAAATAAGAAAGAAATATTTAATGAAGGATTCTATATAAAGATTAAATAATTAGATTTCTGTGATGGCTAAGATGCTTGTGCCGTTTTTAAGGGCATTGCCTTTCTTAACACCTTTTTTATGTTTCGCTTTGTATAAAGCATCAAGGATAGTTCTGGCTTTAATATAAACAGACCTTTCAATAAATTTCCCACTTCCAGCATGACCATATTTGAGAATACATTTGAAGGTCCTCATATTAACACCACCTTTCCTGAAAATATTCGTTCATAATAGAGTTAAGCAAGAAAGATGCCAGTTTAAATAAAAGCATAATAAATCTACTCAGCAAATTCATCCAGCTATTTAAAATTGACATATCATCGCTTCTTGATTTTGTAAAATTGATATAACTTATTTATTTTGAGTAAGTTAAAAGCATAATGATTTATTCGTTCTTTACAGTGATAATTCATTTATTTAAAAAAAATTCAATTTTTAATTACATTATTTATCAATTAAATAATTAAAATGAACAAATTACTGTAATATATTTGCATTCTGCAATTGCATTTTGCAACACGAGTGTTGCTTTTGCTCCCTTTTTGTCACTAAAATGGGACAAAATTTGCTGTGTAAAGTGAGTCTATTTTATAGAAATTTTTTGTGGATTAAATAGCTGTATTCTCATTTATTAACTTGATTATAGAACTAATAAAAGGTATAGGTTTTTATTGATTACTTAATATTAATATAGTGTTATTTTTCTTAAACTAAGACATATAGAGGGTAAATCAAATGGAAGTCATTAAAGAAGCAAAGACAATGCAGGATATTTCTGAATCATTAAGAAGAACAGGCAAAATCATCACCCTTGTTCCCACAATGGGTGCATTACATAAAGGGCATTTGAAGCTAATGGAAGAGGCGAAAAATGCTGGTGATATTCTTGTGATTTCTATCTTTGTTAATCCCACTCAATTTGGTCCTGATGAAGATTATGAGCGTTATCCAAGGGCATTTGAGAATGATAAAAAATTGGCTGAGGGAGTCGGTGTTGATTACATATTTCATCCTGTTGTAGAAGAGATGTATCCGGCAAATTTTTCGACTTATGTTACTGTAGAAGAATATTCAAAAAAGCTATGTGGGAAAAGTCGTCCCACTCATTTTCGTGGCGTTGCAACTATAGTAACAAAATTATTCAGTATCATAAAACCTCACAAGGCTTTCTTCGGCTGGAAAGATGCACAACAGGTAATTATAATTAAAAAAATGGTGAAAGATTTGAATATTGATGTCGAAGTGATTAGTATTGAGACAGTCAGAGAGCCTGATGGCTTGGCATTAAGTTCTCGTAATGAGTATCTTTCAAAAGAGGAACGAAAACAGGCTTTATCTGTATCATCTTCTCTTAGAGGAGTCAAAGAATTAGTGGCAAATGGTGTAGTAGATGCCACCGTAATTAAAAGAAGAATTATCGACGAGTTAATGTTGATGAATTTAATAAAGATTGATTATGTAGAGATTGTTGATATGGAGACGTTAAATCCTGTGAATAAAATTAAAGATGACACATTAATGGCATTGGCTGTCTATGTTGGTAAGACACGTCTTATTGACAATGTGAGAATTATAAAAGAGGATTTATCAGAGTCATAATTAAAAAGTAAAAAACTGAAAAATATTTGAACCACGAAGAACACGAAAGAATATTATTAATATTGATAATTATAACTTCATATTTAATATAAAAAAGTTATTATAGGAGACTATTATGAAGATGAAAATAATCAGATTTCTCAATTTTGCTCTTTTATGCTTGATTTTGTTTATGTTGACTTCCTGTATTATGTTGCCGAAGCAGACGGCATCTCTTTATGAAGATGTTTATCAAACCAAACTCTCTGTTAATTCCCTTGATAAGAAGCTAAGTTCATATAATGAAAATATGAATCAATCATTAAAAACTCTTTCAGAGGAAAGCAATACCTCAGCTAAGACCACCAATCGCAATCTTGCTGATTTGAATGAGCGAGTTATGAAGATAGAAGAGAATATTAGAAAACTGCAGGCTAAGATTGATGAATTAGTATTTTATATTAATAAAGATTCATCCAAAGTGTCAGTTTCTGAAGAGGGAGAACCAGTGGCAACTTCTACGAGTACTGCTCCGAGCAGTACTCAATCGGATATGTTGCAGGGAAAGAAGCTCTATAATCAGGGGGAATATCAAAAAGCTATAGACATTTTTAATAATGTTCTTACACGCAATCCTGCTCCTAATTTGGCTTCGGAGTCATATTATCATATTGGGCAATGTTATTTTTATCTAAACGATTATGATAATGCTATCAAGAATTTCAACCAGATATTGACTGATCATTCGGAAGATGAGTTGGCGCCTTATGCGATGCTCAGGCTTGGTGATTCTTATCTAAAACTTAATAATAAAGAAGAGGCACAAAAGAATTATCAGGGTGTTCTGGAAAAATATCCCAATTTCAAAGAAGCCGAACTTGTAAAAGCAAAAATTGAAGAAACAAAATAAAATTTAAAATTCAAAACTGACAACTGACAATTTAAAACAAAAACATTCTAACCGCAAAGTTCGCAAAGAAGGTGCAAAGGATGCAGAGAAAAAACAATCTTATTTTGTTTATAAAATTTCTCTGCGGTTCTTTGCGACTACTTTGCGTCCTCTGCGGTTAGATTTCTAATTAAATTAATTAAAGAGAAAATGTTAATGATCAAATCAAATTTTGTTGCTTATCCAATTCTGTTCACACCGATTTTCAAAGAAAAGGTTTGGGGTGGAAGGAATTTGGAGACTTTGTTCGACAAAAATCTTCCCAAAGGAAAATTGATCGGTGAATCCTGGGAAGTCTCTGATAGACCAGGCGATTCCTGCAAAATTAGAAATGGTGTTTATAGAGGGAAAGACATTCATTTCCTATTTGAAAATCATAAAAAGGAATTGTTAGGCAATACAAAATTCGATCGTTTCCCATTGTTAATAAAATTTATTGATTCGCAGGATGACCTTTCTGTTCAGGTTCATCCTGATGATGAGTATGCTAATAAGAATGAAAGTGGTGAATGGGGAAAGACAGAGTGCTGGTATGTGATAGATGCAAAAAAGAACGCGAGAATTGTTTATGGACTTAAAGAAGTAAAAAATAAATCAGAACTTAAGAAAATTGTCAAGGAAGGAAAACTCCGGAATCATCTCAACTATGTAAATGTTCGAAAAGGTGATTTCATATTTATGCCTGCGGGGACTGTTCATGCACTCTTGAAAGGCGTTGTGGTAGCGGAAATCCAGCAATCATCCGATCTAACATACAGATTATATGACTGGGACAGAAAAATCACCGATGGCTTAAGACCTCTCCATATCAATCAAGCAATTGACGTGACTAATTTGAAAAGGAAACTTCCTAAAATCATTAATACAAAATCCAAGATTTATAGGGAACAGTTTGAAACCGTTTCCTATAAGCTCGTAGATTGCAAATATTTTACTGTTGAAAAATTATTCCTGAAGGATGAACTTATATTTAAAGGAAATAGCAAATTTCAAATTTATACAATAATCTCCGGGGAAGGGAAAATCTTATATGATTGTGTAGCATCTGTTCATCTGAATGATGAGTTAGCAAAACAAGATAGAAAGGCTAATCAAAAAACAGTATTTGTTAAGAAGGGATATAATGTGATTATACCTGCGTCATTGAAAAATTTTAGAATTGTCCCCCAACCAAAAATTGAGATGCTTTTTACAACTTTTTGAAATGAGATGTTGTCTGTATAAATTAAAACAAATTCTCCTATTTTTTCACTCTAAACAAATCCCCACTACTAATTGTTCCGTTTGTCTTATCGTATTTTTTATCAATCAATTTTTTAATGGATTCGGGGTCTTTGGGATTATATTCCTTCACAGGGTCAATGTCGTAGTCTCTATCGGGTCCTGGACTTATTATGATAAATCCGAAAACTTTGTTCTCCTTGTCATTAACGGAATAATAACTATACCAGTAGCTTTCATCGAATGAAAATGGATCAGTTGGCATTAATTGTAAATAACCAATGGGTGTTGTTAAGGAAGTGTTCTTAAAAGTGGGGACTTTGAGATATTTATAGGATTTGTATTCCCAGTCAGGATAAGCGTTATAATCTATAAAATAAGTTTCTAATGCCGTTTCAACGGCTCTCATAGAATATTCTTTGCCACCGTACTGCGCCAGAGCTAAAAAGGCACCAATAATACAACAGAAAATAATTGTGGTAATGCAAATTCCCAATAATTTGTTTTTATGGTGTTTTTTTATTAAAGAATTTTCCATAATAAAAACTCTCCTTTCCCTACAAATTTTCTCTTTGTTATCTTTGCGCCTTCTTCGCGACCTCTGCGGTTAAAGTATTTCTATTTAAATTGTCCGTTGTCTGTTTTGCATTTTAAATTTTATTTCTGCCCTTTTAATAATTTCCTGCAATCATCACAAAAATTATAACCTTTTTTATCAGTATCCATTAAGCTATTGGAGAAAAACATAACGCATTTAGGGTTGAAACAATGTTGCAACTGATATGTGTGTCCTAATTCATGCACAGCTTCAGTGATAAGGCGTCTTTTGAAAAGCTCTTCATTATCGGGTAGTCCGTAAAATTCCTGCCTTAACCTTGTCACAGAAATTATCGCAGAAGGACGTATTCCCATCGATGCCTCACCAAACACAAAATTTAATCTTGGCACAAATAAATCTTTATCTATTACGCCTAATATTCTCTCAGTATCATCTTTATATACTTTTTTTAATTCATCAAGTATTGTGGTTGAAAAATATTGTTTTCTGGATTCGTTGTAACTCTTCTGTGGTATCTCAATCTTATCACCGATTTTACATTCGAAACCAAACTCCTCTTTCAACGATTCTTTCAACATCTCAAGGATGTTTTTATCTATATCACCAACCGGAATCAGATAAATAAATTTTTTCATTTTCTCTTCTCCTGATAAGAAAGTCATAACAAGGAAAATAAAGAAAAATCCAGTTATATATTTCCAAATTCTCATAATGATTAGACTTTGATTAAGTTTAATGTTCAGGTCTAAAAGTTTAAAATTTAAGGTTTTAAGTTTCAGGTTTAGGACAACATTATGAAAGAGAATAAATTCAAATTAGAGTCACAATCATAGTTCCTTCTCCGCCTCTTAAAACATTTGCAGGGCGAAATTCTTTTACCTGCCTGTGTGTCTTCAGAAATTCTATTAGAGCTTCTCTCAATTTCCCTTGCCCAAAACCATGAATTATTTTCACCTCGTTATGCCCACTCAATATTGCATCGTCCAAATATTTATCCACAATATTCAGGGCTTCTTCAACCCTATAACCGTGTAAATCGATTACTTCGCTCACATTTTTTTGGAATAATTTTTTTATTTTAGATTCATTGTATAGGTTATTACTAACTTTCTCAGTAGCTTCTATCTCTTGAATATCCTCAACATCAACCGAGAACTCTACATCTTTATAAACGACCATTACTTTCCTTTTTTCTCTGTCAATGCTTTTAATAATTCCTGCGCCGGGGACATTTTTTGCCCTGATTATCATACCTTCTGTTAGCTCTTGGCCGAGTTCGTAAGGGACTAATGCTAATTGTAATTCTTCTTTTTCTTTTCCCATCTCCTGCTTCAACTCTTCTAAATCTATTCGTGCCTTTTCCATTTTTTCTTTCGTGTTCAATTCCCTGAGCATTCTCTCAATTTCGCTTCTGAACTCTTTTATAATCTCTTCTTTTCTATTTAATAAATTAAGTTTGAATTCCTTTTTTTCTCTATCGAGTTGAGCGCTTCGTTCCTCATAAATATTTTTAAGTTCATCATTATTTCTAATCTTATCTTCAAGCCCTTTCGCTTCTTCATCAATAATTCTGATTTTTTCCTGAAGGGATAAGATTAAATCTCTCATCTGCTCTTCGTAACCGCCCATCAACATCTTCGCTTTATCAACTATTCCTGGATTTAAGCCCAGATTTTTTGCCACGGTTAATGCATCGCTCACACCAGGCATATCCATATTTAACTTAAAAGTAGGTAAATTCGTTTTCTCATCAAGACTGAATGAGGCATTTCTTACAGCCTCTGTAATATGAGCCCAGGCTTTTAATGCGGGTAAGTGAGACGTTGCGATAATCAAATAATTGCGGGACATCATCTCTTCGAGAATTGCCTGAGACAACGGTGCACCTTCTGATGGGTCTGTTGCAGTTCCTAATTCATCTAATAATATGAGAGATTTTTCTTGAGGGGCTTCTAATATTTCAATGATACGTTTTAAATGAGACGTATAGGTGCTGATTCCATCAAAAATATTTTGCTGGTCACCAATATCGGCATATACATTCCTGAACACGGGGAAAACAGATGTTCCCTTTGAAGGAATCGGAATCCCTGCTTGTGAAAGCAACATTAAAAGACCAAGAGTCTTCAATGCAATTGTTTTCCCACCCGCATTGGGTCCTGAAATGAGCAATATCTTTTCTTCCTCTTTGAGTTTCAAGTCTAATGGTTTGCACCTATCTCCTAATTTTATCATCAGCAATGGATGCTTTCCTTCATTAATCGTTAATTCGTTTCCTTCAGTAATAACAGGAGAAGATAAACTGTATTTACTTGCAAAATTTGCTATTCCATACAAACCATCAAAATAGGATAGAAGCTCGTAATCTAACTCAATTAATTCAATTTCTCGTCTGATGTGGTTAGTTAATTCTCTTAAAATTTTTTCAATTTCGAGAGATTCCATCAATTTCAATTCTGCCAGTTCATTCGAGTCATCAATAATATGTTCTGGCTCAATAAAGACCGTTTCTCCACTATTTGACTTCGCATGAATTATTCCTCGAACATAGCCTCTGCATTGAATCTTCACGGGAATCACATATCTACCATTTCTTTGAGTTATAAAATCTTCCTGAAGATGATTTTTTAAATCCAGATCTTTTTTCAGATGCTCAAGTTTTTCTAAAATCCTCGTCTCTTTAATTCTAATTTCTGCTCTTAAATGCTTTAAATCAGGGCTTGCGTTATCCCTGACGTTACCATCAGGACCGATTGTAGAATATATTTCTTTTTCAATTTCTCTTAATGTTATCAATCTTTCTGAGACAATATAACAAATGGGCATCTCATTTCTTCGATTTCGGATGAACTCTTTAACATTTCTCGCCACAGTTAAAAACAAGGCGATGTTTTGAAGTTGTATCGGCTCTAAAATCTTGTTAGCAATCCTTGCTTCTTTTAAAGCCGGCATTATATCTGAGAGACCATCCAGAGGCAAATCTTTACTCGACTCAAACACCTTTCTTATTTCATCCACCTTTTTATGCTCGTCAATTATCTTTTCGTAGCCAGAATAAGGAGCCAAATTAATTATATATTTTCCCCCGATGTCCGAGAAGGCATAACTGGAGATAATCTCCAGAATCTTATCGAACTCGAGAACTTCAAATGCGTGTTTGTTCATATTCACTACCTAAAAGTATAAAATAGAACACAGGTTATGCTGATATTTTATTCATATTCGTCACAAATCAATCAGCATTAACCATATTCCATTAATCTTTTTATAATAGATAAGAGATTTCAAATTCAAGATAAAATATTATCTACTATAGGCTTGTTTTGAAAATAAAAATTTTTTATACTTAAATATTATCTTGACTGATATAAAAATTTTTGTAAATATATTAATTTACATTAATTTATCTAATTCCTATTTCTGATATGATAAGGAGAGGATTGAATGTCCAAGCAAATAATCATTCGTTCTGATACAATATCTTTAAAAGCGGAATTAAATGATTCACATACCGCCCATAAGGTATTTGATTCATTGCCTATAACGGGAACTGTTAATACCTGGGGAGAAGAAATTTACATAACGACATTAATAAAGGCTGGTCCTGAAAATCCAAAAGAAGTAGTTGAACCGGGTGACATAGGTTATTGGCCTCCGGGAAGTGCGATATGTCTTTTTTTTGGACCTACTCCTGCGAGTAAAGGAGATGAAATCAGACCAGCAAGCCCTGTCAATGTCATTGGTAAGATAAAGGAAGACCCAACACAATTGAAACAGGTCAAAGCTCGTTCTTCTATTACACTCGAAGCGTCATCCTGGTAAGTTTTAGGGACAGAACACCGTTCTGTCCTAACTTTTACAAAATCCTTACAGGATTTTTGTAGAGAACGGTCGCGACCGTTCCCTACACTATTCAAAGCAGTAGTAAAATACCACACTCCACATAATATTGAAATACCGATAGTTAGAATAAATATGCGGTTATCAGTGGCTTGCAGATTAAGAATCAGTACCCACAATTTTCATCGCTTGCTTTATTATGCTAAAATTCAACTCAATTTTGGTATTTTTCAATTTCATCTTTATGGGTTCACCATCAAGTTGTAGGTAAAAATCACCATCACTTTCAACTCTTAAAGTGTTTGCTTGAATGTGCTCGATGCTTTTCCCAATATGAAAGGTTTTTGCCAGAATTTTTATAAGATTGAAGCCTACTGAACCAACAATCAAGGCATTTATCACTGTCTGAAAAATTCCTTTCTTTTTGAATAAGTATAAATCCATAAGACCATCATCAACCTTTGCATCCGGAAACATTTTCACTCCCGCATAAATTGGAGTATTCGATAACAATACTGAATATACCTCTCGATATTCGTTTTTATTCTCTGTATATAATCGCAACCTGTTAAGATTTTTTTGTTTGAAAAGTTCTTTGATACCTGTTACAAAAAATGCCCACTTTCCATAAGCGTCTTTAAACTTCTCTGGGACATAATACGTAACCATCGCATCATATCCCATACTGGCAAAGCATAAAAAGTATCTATTATTAACAAGCCCCATGTCTATTGTCTTTGTTTTTTTATCTTTTATGTTCATCACAATTTTCTTGATACTCTTTGGAAAGGATAGACTTTTTGCGAGTGCGTTAACTGTTCCAATTGGGATGATGCCAAGAGAGACATTTTTTCCATAAATTTGATTCAAGACAAAATTAATTGTCCCATCGCCACCGCACGCTATAACACAGTCAAAATCTTTGACAGATATTTCTTTCAATACATTCTCAGCGTCTTTTAAGTCCTTAGTCCGTTTGATTAGAATTTTATCCTCAGATTGAGAAAAGACTCTTCTAATGAGGTTTTCAAGCTCATCTAACTTTTTATATCGTGACTTTTCGTTGATTAAAAATAAATATTTCATTTATTTAATATATTGGAAATTTGAGATTGGAAATTGCAAATTTAAAATTTAATATTTCCAATTTCCAATTTAAAATGTATAATATGACTCCACTTAAGTTTTTTATTTCTTCTGGGTTTGAGCCTCTTTTTTCTTCTGTTCAATGTATTGTTTATAAGTAATGTCTCTAAAAAGAATTGTTTTTGTATCAGCCGGGTCAATTTTCAACATTTCTTCCCATAAGTCGTAAGATTCTTTAAATTTATCCTGTGCATAAAGTTCAAGCGCTCTGATTCTCAACTCATCTTTTTTCCGCTCAAGCTCCTTCTGTTTTTCCCGTTTTGCCATCTCTTCTTTCAGAGCTTCTTTGTGCCTTAATAGAGCCTCTTCGGCTTTATTGGCAGGAATATCATCAGATTTAAGACTTGCTCTTGGAGCTCCTGGTTTGTTCAAGTATTTAGAAGCGATTTCTAACCAGAGTGCGGCTCTGGCATGTAATGGGTCTAATGATAAAACTGTATACCATTCTTTTATTGCTTCATCATATTTTTCTTCTTTAAATAGCCGAAGTCCTTTGAGATAATGTTCATCGATTGTTCTCGACTCGACAAGGGCAACTTTTTGGTAATCACTTAATCTGGAAAAGGCATCTTCAAGGACGTTCACGGGGACATCAGGATAAATCTTTTCTCTATTATAATCATAAGCAAATGGTCCGAAGTATTCTTTCGCTTGTTTTAGAACTATTTTTGAGATAATCTTGTCATAAACGCGCATCTTTTCTTCAGGAGTAATATTAGGGTCTTTGTCAATCTTATCTTCAAGCTGACTCATTAACAACACTTCAAGATTGTAGTCACTCAGTTTTTCGAAGCGTGATTCGTATGGGTCAACATTTACATAGCCTTCCCAATTTGCTTTAGCAACAGCAAACCCGATAAAGTTCCCATCTGTACAGAACTTTATATTATCAAAGGCATCATATTTTGTCATATGCTTTTCGGATGTTCTAATTTTAGGGTCCCAGAACCCTTCTGTTATGGATTTGTCTTTGGAGAGAGTCAGGCGCATATCCCTCTTTGATTTGGGGATAATTCCATCAACAAGAAATTTCTCAGCCGTTTTTTGCACTAAATCTATGTGCTTTTCTGATGGGAGAGCCGTATTATTTTTCACATTTCGCAATGTGATGATTACAAAATTTGGTGTTTCGGTTATTTGAATTAAATCGTCCTTGATAAGATATTTTACAAGGAATGCGCTCATCCCACCCTTATCTTTCCAATCCATAAACAAGATAGCCCAATCAGCCATAGGTAGAACATTCCTGATTAAATCATTGGGGATAAACTCTGGTTTCAATACATTCTTAACCCAATTAATAAAATTTTCTTTTTGAAATTCTGTTGCTTTGGCAATCTTCTCTGTAATTTCTCTATCCGTGGGCCATTCCAATTGCTGAACAATCCACTGAGGTGATTTCATTTTCAAAAAAAGCACATCGGCATTAGCCCTGAGAATATTGGGTGCTTCACGATTATAAGGAACGCCACCTTCTCCCTTCTGGGCTTTAACAAGTACAGTCTCACCTTCTTTTGGCGTCCCTGGATTCTGGGCATAGATTAACCGGGAAGAATAAAAGAGGGATAAAAAAAGAAATAAAATAAAAGATAATACTTTAAGATTGCATTTACCCATTGTTTTTTCCTAATTTTGTTGTTTTAAAGTTTATTGTTAATTTTATCCATTTTCAAATTGAGACCTCTGAGATACTAACGAAATGACATCTTTGTTTGTAGTCCCCACTTTAGTGGGAATGAATTTTACCTGCTAAAGCAGGGACTACAAACTGGATTTGGTAAACAAATAGTAATTTTTCAGAGATCTCAACTTAATTGTTCTTTAGTTAAAATCTTATATCACAATAACGATGAATTTCAACCTATTTTCTATTATAGAAAGATAATGTTTAGTGAGGAAATGTTACAAAATAATTTCTATTCTGGGGAGCTAATATATGCTTTCGCTTTGTCTTACAGTTTCAAAAAGTTTTATCCAATAGAAATTAATTAACCGCAGAGAACACAAAGAAGTCGCAAAGGACACAAAGATTTTTATTTAAGGGGCTCTTGTAATTTCTGCGTCTTCTTGCGACCTTTGTAGTTATAAATGGATTTGGGTAATTATTAAGCTTCTACCGTGCATAGAAAAATTTGTTAAATTTTGTAGGGGCGTATCGCGATACATCCCTACACCATATACGTTACACCAAACTATGATATTTAGCTACTAAGTTGCAATTTTGTTTTTTTTGGCTATTATTAACCGAGCATTTGGCTAATATTAGCCACTCTTTTAAAAATATGCATAAAATTACAACCAGAATTCCGTGAACAAATTCCCATCATCTTCGCTCCAGAAGAGCCTTCCAGTAAAATATAAATTCAATCACCCTGAAAATTAATATTGGTATGCTTATTGCTAATTCAGTATAAGGTAAAAATTTTGTGATGATTTAATATCAAAGAGAATTATATTATATGAAATACTCCCTGGTAACAGGGAGTGTTAAATTGAGGTGAGATTATGAGGAATAACAAGGTCTATTTTCGATATCGCATTATTAAACCAATAATTGAAAATAAGAAATCAATAGATGATATAATTAAAGTATCATTTATCAGTAGGGCGAGTATCTATCGCTGGTTAAAAAGATACAAAGAAGAAGGGGTTGATGGTTTATCCCATAAGACCCATAATGCTTATAATAAAACAAGTGATGTGATTCGGGATTTGGTGTATTCTCTCAGGAAAGAAAAGCTTTTTCGCTCAAGCGGAGATATTGCAAAAGAGATAAATAATAAATATAGAGATTTACTTGTTACTTTCGAGAACAAGCAAGAAATTACACGACAAACTGTTTGGCGTATATTGAAGGAAAAGGGATTCAATAATTATTTCCTTAGAAGAGCAATAAAATAAATCCTCTTTATTTCTACAAGACATTTGTCTTTCTTTTTTCATTTGCTACTTTCCTTTACAAAAATAACTTTACTATTATCTACATTTAAGTTTTAATTTGGATATAACTTAATTTTATGATAAGTAGTAGATAGTTTTCACTTTCGTATTCTTAAATATTCAATCCATTAAATAAATGAAACCTATAGAAAATATAGAGAACACTTTCCAATTTCATTCCAATACCATTGTTCAGGCAGGTGCTGGAACTGGTAAGACAACTGCTTTGATCAATTTCTACTTAAAGCTATTGGGAGAAATAAGGGACAGACGATGCACGTCTGTCCCCCATTTCATTAATATTGATGAGATTGTTGCAATAACCTTCACAGAAAAAGCAGCTAATCAGATGAAAGAGAGGATTCGGGTTGCTATTGATGAAAAAATATCAGATGCAATTAAAGAAGAATTAGCTGACAATGAGTTGGCAATATTCTGGAGAGAACGAAAGGAAGAATTATTTAAGGCAAATATAAACACAATCCACGGTTTTTGTTCCTCAATTCTCCGTGAATATTCTATTGAGGCGAATATAGACCGAGAGTCTACCATCTTAGAAGAGTTAGAAGCTGACATAATCCTCGAGGATTTAATTGACTCTTTGCTGAAAGAGAAAGTTAAAGATAAAAACGAGGAAGTAATAAAACTTCTGTATGATTACGGATTTAGCGGTTCTACTTATCTTAAAGGATTGAAAGATTCTTTGCTCAGTATTTACAAAAAGATGCGGGAAGTGGATTGGGTTGAGAAATTGAAAAATGAAAAGTTGGGGACAGACGGCTTACGTCAGTCCCCATTTTCTCCAATTTTCCTAATGAAAGAAAATAAATATTATGAGAAACTCATTAATACAATAAAAGATTTAGACACTAAGATTAAATTGGTTAAACCCGTTTTCAATAGTAGAGAAGAGAGTTATATTGGGCTATTAAATTCCTGGAATAAGTTTAAAAGTAAAATTATTTCTTCAGGATCTGCATTTATAGGAAACGGTTTGAAACCGTTCCCTAACAGTACATCACTCATTGAAGAATTAGTTCATATTGAAGAGTTCATAGATTTAAAGAGGTTACCACGCAAGGTTGTGAGTGGTGAAGGGGAATATGACCTGTCAAAAATAGTTAAAGTGGTAAAAGAGACTATCACCTCAGACAAAGTTGAATCAGGACTTATTCCGCTAATATCACAAATACTGAGTTATCCATCTGTATTGTGTATTTATAGATTAATTGTTGAAATAGATGATATGTACACTGAAGAAAAGCGTCGATTGAACGGCGTGGATTTTACTGACCTTCAAATCTTCACACGAAATCTCCTTCGTGATAATCTTAAGGTGAGAAAGGAACTCAAGGAAAAATTTAAAGTAATACTCGTTGACGAATTTCAAGACACTAATGCCTTACAGCAACAAATTATCTTCTATCTTGCTGAAGATGAAAAGAATGAAGGTATTTATCCTGATATAAAATTGTCGGATAGAAAACTTTTTCTCATAGGAGACCCCAAGCAGTCGATTTATAAATTTCGTGGTGCAGATGTTAGTATTTTTAACAGGGTCAAAGCCAAAATCTTAGGCGATAATGCGGGAGACTTTATCACATTTAATACAAATTACAGGTCTAAAAAAGCTATCATTGATTTTGTAAATGCATTATTCAGTGAGGTTTTTGCCTTACCCAAAAATGCGAAGGTTCATAGCATTGTTTCTAAAGATTTTGAGATTGATTATGTGACTGACAAACATCAACTAACAGCTCATCGAAGTAGCATAGATTCGCGGCTTGTAGAGATAATCGAAATGGATATCCAGGATGTTGTTGATAAAACTCGGAGTATAGAAGCCGAAGTAATTGCTCAAAGAATTCTACAAATTGTAAACAAACAAGACTCTGAAATAAAGGTATATGATAAGGATGAAAAGCAAGTCAGTCCTTTATTCAAGCATATCACAATTCTCTTACACAAATTTACACAATTAGACATCTATGAAGATGCTCTCAGGAAATATAATATTCCTTATTATGTTGTGAAGGGGAGAGGCTTCTATAAGAATCAGGAGATACTCGACGTCTACAACTTTTTATCAGTGTTAATTAATCCGACAGATACGGTGACGCTTGTTGGAATACTTCGTTCGCCCTTTTTTGAGGTATCCGATGAAGGGATTTTTCTTTTGAGTAGGAGTTATGACTTAAGGGAGTTTTTTATTTTAAATGAGGAGCCTATTAAAGAAGCCACATATCTAAGCGAATTTGATAGAGAAAAATTTTCAGAAGCGTTGACCTTATTTAGAAAGTTAGCTATTTTAAAAGACAGAATCGCTATCAGTGAGCTAATAGAATTCATACTGGATAAAACGGATTATTTATCTGTCATTTCCGCAACGAATCAAGGGATGCAGAAGGTTGCGAACATAAAAAAGTTAATAAGAATTGCGTCAGATTTTGAGGCGAAGGCAGGGTTTTCGTTGCGAGAATTTATTAATTACCTTGAGCGATTAATTAACACTGAGCCTGTTGAGGCAGATTTACAAATTTTATATGAAGAAGATAATGTTGTTAAAGTAATGACGATTCATCAAGCGAAAGGACTCCAATTCCCCATCGTTATTGTTCCTGATATAGGACAAACTGCCCCGCCTGCTACTAATGATAGAATATTATTTGATGAGGGATTGGGTGTAGCGTTAAAAGTGTATTCACCTGAAATATTATCTCACAAAAACACTATTGTTTATAATAAGATAGTAAATATTGAAAAGGCAAAAGATATTGCTGAATCGAAGAGACTTTTTTATGTGGCAATTACAAGAGCACAAGATTACTTGATTATATCATCTTCTAAATCAAGGAACACTCCAAATAATTCCTGGTTACAATATATTGAGCAAAATTATGAGAAACTATCAGGAACGGTCATACAAAAAAAAGCTTCTGATTTTAGCGTTCAAGGTGAAGATGAAAAGTTTTCTCAAAATATACCCCGAACCCCTCTCAAGAGGGGAATGGAATCGTTGTTTGAAAAATATAAAGACAATTTTATGATAGGGAATAAGATTCCTCTACCTTTGGATCAAAAACAACAGATTGTAGGGGCGGGGTTCCCCCACCCAGTTCTCGAGGGCGACGAGACGTCGCCCCTACAAATTGAAAAATATGTTGATGAAGATAAAATAATAAAAAGAATTGTTGAGCCTGCCAAATCAATATCAAGAGAACTAATATTAAATGTGACTGCAATAAATAATTATACCTTATGCGAGAGGGCATTTTATCTTGAGAGCATTTTAAAAATAAAAACTGAAAAAATTTTTGATAGCGAAGAAGATGGGACAGATGAGGCGAACCCGTCCACATTATTTTATGAGAAATCTGCAATGGAGCTTGGAAGTATAGCTCATAAAATCCTTGAGCTTTTCGATGTCAAATCTACCGAGAAAGACATAGCGAAAAAAACCGAAGAATTATGTGGTTTGTTTAATTTAGATATCTCCTCAGAAGAAGCGAAACAATTAATTGTTAATATAGAAAAATTACTTCAATCGAAAGAATTTAAGAATGTAAAAAAGGCAAAGAAGACTTACCGAGAAATTCCCTTTTCTTTTTTGATAGAAGACAAAGAACATTTAAAATTCTTTGTTAATGGTAAAATCGATATTCTTTTAGAGAATATGAATGGGACTTATTCAATTATGGATTATAAATATGCCACGTTTAATGGGAGCAAGTCTATCAATGAATATTTAACACAGCTTTCAATTTATTATTATGCCCTTTCTCTTTACGAGGGAATAACTGTTGATTCTGTCTATTTGGTTTTTCTCAGAGATAAACTTCATTTTGAAAAATTGAAATTGGATTTACCCAAAGAAATAAAAAGTCGGCTATTAAAAATCGGCTATGAAATAGTAGAGAAGATTTCGAGAAATGATGAAAAGTTCTGGAAGAAGTGTGAAGATAAAAAAAGATGTTCGGGATGTTCTTATAATATGTTGTGTGGTTGATTGGTAGTATTAATCAAGAAATAAACAGCAGGCTTTATTATTTATTGTCAGTTGTCGGTTTTAAATTTTAAAATATTTTTTGTTGTTTTCTTCGTGGTTAAATAAATTATTATTATACGATCTCTCTGAGCTTTTCCATCATTTCTGTAGCGGCATTGTAAATTATTTCAATTTTCACCCTTATTTTTTCTGAAAGCTCATACTTACCGAATAATAAAAGTTCTGTATTCCCGATAATCATAGTTAATATATTGCTTAAGTCATGCCTTGTCTTTTTCAGAACCAGTTCCTTCTCCCCTTCAATTTTTTCCTGGAACTCCTGCATTAGTGCTTCATTTTTCATATCAATCTTTACAAGAATGGAGGCATAATAAAGAGTTCTTAAGAAGTAAGGGGTTTGTATTTCATCTTTGCTAATATGATCGAAGACCTTAGATAATTGATCGAATTTCTCATACGCACCCCGAGATGAATCTGAAATACATATAATTAGTGGTAATAACTCATCTTTGTTGATTATTTCTTGCAGATTAACTTCGTTAGAAAGGCATAACTTCTGGTCAATAATTATTATGTCATAATTGTTATTGATAATTTTTTCTGTAGCAGATTCGGGTTTATTTTCGTAATCGACCTGGAAGGAATCAATTTTTTCAAGGGATGACTTTATCAATTTTAGGATTGTATCGTCATTGTGAACTGCGAGTATATACATTTTATCTGATTCCATTGGTTATTCTATTAGTAGAGACGTGATATATCGCGTCTCTACAGCGGGAACACATTATACCTGCTACTTAATACTTATGTAAATATCTTTCAGATTATTCCCTTTTGTCTGATCGAGATAATCTTTACCTAAATAAGTAATTTTAGTAGAAGGTTTGTTAGCGTCTTTACCATAACTAAATTTGATGGAAGTTGCATTGACTTTTTCGAGCGCTTTAAACTTAATACTTGCTATAGTTCCCGAATTTATCTCCACATCAGAAGTCAAGCCCATTTTATATTCGATTATTCCTGTGGAATTATCCGCGTTATTTTTAATCTGAAAATCAAATGGGAACTTATTATGATAATCACCATCATAGATGTTAATACCTCTCCTTATCCAGTTTTCTTCATCCCAGTCTAAAACCTCTAACTTCTTAGGGTTAAAATTTATACAGAGTTCAAGAGTTTGGATAAAAATCGGTTCTTTAGTTTTTAAAACGACATCAACGATAAACTCATCATCCACGTCATAACTTGATTTTTTTGATACTAAATTCAGATTGACATTCTCTGTTTTAACTTTTTCATCGCGGATAGTAATAGGACTGATAAATAATTCCTCATTTAAATCTTTATCCTTTGGGTCATAGGTTTCTATGACTGTACTAATTACGCCATCATCCTCAATTTTTTCATCACCGAGAACGTCAATTCCATTGTTAGACATTGTCGTTGGAGAATCACCTCCAGATACAAAGGAAATCGATGAAGAAGTACTCTTACGTACGACTGTAAATCCGATTTCAAAGAGTGTTGTATCACCAAGCACAGACGGTTGAGAGAAGTCAGCATTATAAATGATTTTGCCAGTTGTGTGGTCAATTTGATTGTCAGAGTTCAGATTAACAAGACTCCTTAAGACAGTGTCATCGACATAATCAACTTTGAGAATTGCCGGGTCATAATTAAGATTCACGGTTATGTGATTGACTACTGCTTTTATCGGGTTATAAAATTTGACTTCGGAAGTGAACTCTTCACCAATCTCGTATATTGAATTTAGTGGTGAGATATAAAGAACATCCTTGTTGGGTTCTATATCAACACGTGCAGGAAATGATTGAGATGGAGAGGTGCTCTTCTTTTTTGAGGTGATTAACGATGTTGTGCCTTTTGTCTTTCCTTTACCACTTGGGATTTTGCCCTGTTGCAAACCACTCACGTTGGGTTGTTTAGTTGTAGTTTTTGTTGATTTCTTTTCTGTCGTCTTTTTAGTCTTTCCTTTGTCGCTACTTGAGAAACCGAAGTTGCCCGAGTTATAGTCAGAACTCCGATATAAATTGGGCTGATAATAGCTTCCCCGTCCTTGATTAGTATTAGTACCTGTATTATTTCCTGTATCTTGATTAGTATTTTGTGAAAATAAAAGAGACATCGGGAATAGGATTATAGATAAAATAAATAAGAAAGATATTTTGTAACGTTTCATTTTCAATAAACCTCTTTGTATAATAGAAAATAGTTTAAATTAAAATCAAAAGCTTCACTATTATTAGCTTTTAATATATAAGACTATCTTAGGATTCTAAAAGTTGTCAATAAATAATCATTTTGTGGGATTCACCCCAATTTAATTTGATAATTACCATTGACAAATATTAAATATAAATGTCAAAAATTTGTTTTATTCTGATAATATCGATTTTCTATATGATTATAATTTGTGATCTCTGAAATACTATGTTTTTATATTTGTGGTCATTCCGAACTTGTTTCGGAATCTCAAGTGGGATGCTGAAACAAGTTCAGCATGACAGATGAAGAAATCTCGCTTTTAGTTACAAAATGGCAGTTTTTCAGAGATTTCAATTTGTAGAGATGCGGTTCTCTCACTCATATTTAATGATAGAGTGACCTCGCTCCTACTCATAAAATTGAAACTTAAGTAAAACAAAAGGTCTTTACAATGAAAAAGGTTATATTAAGTGTAATCATTTTTATCTTATTTCTTTCTTATACTTTCTCAGACGTTTACTTTGTTTCTATAAATACAGGACAAGACTTGCCAACGAATGGGTCTCAGGAAAATCCTTTCCAAACAATAACTTATGCCCTTAGTCAGGTTACGGGAACGCTTGCCAATCCGCATTCTCTTTTTGTGGCTCAGGGAACTTATGTGGAGAACGTTCTGGTGGGTGATTATATGAAACTCTATGGTGGATTTGATGAAATAAGTTGGCATAGAAAACCTGATCAATATAAGTCAATTATCGAAAATCCTTTTTCTTCTCCATATACGTATGTTGTGAGTTTGGGAAATAATGTTATCATTGATGGTTTTACAATTCAAGGTGGTTTTAATGGAATCAATACAACTTCATCCAATGTTATCATTTTCAACAATAAAATTAAAAATAATACTCAATATGGTATCAAATGCAAAAATGCCTCTGGGTCAATTCTTTATAATGATTTGCAGAGTAATTCGTTAGGTGATATTCGTGATGAAACATCAACTTTATATATTAAAGGTAATAATATTTACAACAGTGGTTGGGGGATAATAATTATTAATTCTTCTCCTACGATTGAGTTTAATGATATTTCGTGTAATATCGGTACAGGAGTTTATATATCGGGAGAATCTGCACCGACTATAAAAAATAATCTTATGAGAAATAATTTTAATGGTGTTACTTGTAGTTCCACGACTTCAATAACTTCTATTCCGTCAATCAGTGAAAACATTATTTCTCGCTCAACAAAAGAAGGGATTATAATTAAATATTTCAATCCTGAAATTATAAATAATGTGTTGACTTTAAATGAAGATGCTATTCGTCTGGAATATTCCAATGCGACCATTATAAATAATTCGATTTCTAATAATTCAAAGAGCGCCGTATACTGCTATATCTCGTCATCTCCGACTGTTATAAATAATATTTTAACCGATAATGGTGTATGTGGAATTTATGAAAGGACTCTGGATAGCGACCCTACTGTGACATATAATTGTTTTTCAGGAAATGACGTTGGTGATTATTATGATGAGAGGTGGGACGATATTTACGGAACAATATATAATGGGGCTAATGATATAAATACAAAAGTTAATAATGGTTCAAATATATGTGATTTCAATATTGATGGACCACCTTTATATATTGGTCTTATAAGCGAAAACCTCCATTTGACGGAATCATCCCCTTGTATAAGTCAAGCCGACCCTACAAATTCACCTCCCATTGATAAGGATGGTGTTACAAGACCTTATGGAACTGGTTATGATATTGGTGCGTATGAATATGTGCCACAAGGTGCGGTTCAGGATATGGTTTGGAGTGTTTATTGACCAGGACTAATAAAAAAACATAATTTATAAACCGCATTTATTAACCAAGAAAAACACCAAAAGAAATTTATAAACATGGATGAACACGGATTAACACTGTTTTTTATTTAGCGAACTCTGCGCCTCCTTTGCGTCCTCTGCAGTTAGATTGTTTTCCCACTTAATAAATTTACAAAATATTTTGTAACATTCTGTTCATAAAACTTATCATTAATATAAAATCAAAGAAACCGAGGTGAGAAATTATGAACAGAATACTATTCTTAACCGCCATATTAGTAATTGTTTTTAACATTTTATTATTCGCTGATGATTTTACGACATCAGGAGAGGGATTGACTTATACGTTATCTGATTTGGTGTTTGCTTCAGGTGGAGTGGTTACGGGTGCTACTCCTAATTTCTATCTTAATGGCAATCTTACGATAGCCAAAAAAGATACATTACTTGTAGACAACGAAACATTCATTGTTCAAGAAGACCCCTCCGAATACCCGGTTGGTTATTATATCTGGATAAATGGGAAAATAACGTCCAGGAACAATAGCCGATTTACAGCTACTTCACCGAAAATTTATGTTGCGTGGCGAGGAATTATCTTCTGGGAATCTGATGATGGGAGTGTCATTGAAAATAGCATCATAGAGAAAGGGAGTATTGGAATAACTTGCAATCATTCAAATCCTGAGATTATAAATACCACCGTTCGCAATTGCTTTAATTCCGGTATCTATATATTTGGGAATTCCTCACCATCTATTACTTATTGTAATATCATTGATAATAGTGGGGCTAATGGGATATTGATTATTAATTCCACTCCTGTTTTATTCAACAACAACCATTTTGATTCAAATGGTACAGGCATTGCAAGTGCTGCCTGTCCTGAAAATTGTTCAATCATTCAGAATTCACTCTATAGAAATAAAGTTGGAATTTATAGTTCAATTGATGACCATACTTATTATTGTAACAATACCATATCCCAAAATGAGGATGGAATATTTACATCTCATAATTCACATAACACTATTGAAAATAACAAAATTGAATTTAATGATTATTCCGCTCTTGAAACATTTGATTTTTCCGCACCGCAAGTATTTAATAATCAATTCAAGGGAAATAGTTGTTATGCGGAGTTAGGATCTGTAATCATTTATGATAGTTCAACACCGAATCTTGGGAATGGAGATAGGGATGGGAATAATACATTTGTTAGTAGTTATGGTTATGACTTAATAAACTTTACGCCGCAAGTGCAAATTGCAGTTGGAAATATCTGGAGTTATCCTACTCAACCTGATTTTGTCATTTATGACAATGAGGAGGATAAAGACGATGCGGATGGAAGTGGTTTTGTATCAGGCAGAGTTATTTACAATGCCACATCAGTTGATAATTGGGTTGAGTTTAGGTAAGAATATTTAAATATAACTTGAGAGCTCTGAAATACTACCCAAAAGTGAATTTGTTTCATTATTAATATTTTTACCACTGACAACTATTCCCTCACCCTAAACCCTCTCCCAATGGGAGAGGGAAGGGTGAGGGTATGTCATTCTGAGCGAAGCGAAGAATCTCACTTTTTGCTGTCTTTTGTTAGTTTTTCAGAAGTCTTAACTTATTAAAAAAATAGGGACAGATATGAATCGTTCGTCCCTATTTTTTTGTAGCGCCAAACCCTCTTTCAAAAATCAATTGACATTTTATCATAATTATTGAGAAATTAATTATTTAAAGCAAAATGTCGCAGTTTAAAATGCATATAATTCCTGCTATTGACATAAAAAATAAAAAGTGTGTGAGATTAACACAGGGTCTTCCTGACCAAGAAACTGTTTATTCTGATAATCCTATTGAAGTGGCTAAAAAATGGGCATCAATGGGTGCCAAATGGCTTCATATCGTTGACCTTGATGGTGCATTTAAAGGTGAACCTGTTAATCTCGATATACTGAAAGATATAATCGAAAACGTAAATATTCCTGTGGAATTGGGCGGAGGACTGAGAACTGAAAAGATTATAGAGAAAGTCTTTAATCTTGGAGTGAGAAGAGCAATTTTAGGAACGGTTGCCATTGAAAATACCGCAATGGTCAAATCGTTATGTAAAAAATATAAAGATAAAATAGCCGTCGGGATCGACTCTGAAAATGGGAAAGTTGCCATAAAGGGATGGTTAAAAAAGAGTAATGTGGATTCTATTTCTTTAGCAAAGGATATGGTGCGATTAGGCGTCAAAACATTGATTTGTACAGATATCAAAAGAGATGGGATGCTTCAGGGTCCTAATATTGATTATCTGAAGCAGATTGCAGAAAATGTCGACGCCGAAATCATCGCATCCGGTGGTATTTCCACGATTGATGATGTGAGAAAAATTGCAAAGCTCGAAGAGTTCGGAGTAACAGGAATGATAATCGGAAAGGCGTTGTATGCCGGTAGCATTGATTTTAAAAAAGCATTAGCCATCCTCAATTCAAAAACATTGGAGGATTAATTTATGGCATCAGAAAAAGTCGTTCATATCACTTCTCAGAATTTTGATTCAGAAATAGCCACATACAAAGGGGTGGTTCTTGTAGATTTTTGGGCGGAATGGTGCGGTCCCTGTAGAATGATGGGTCCAGTAATTGATGAATTAGCAAATGACTATGAGGGCAAAGCAAAAATTAGTAAGTTAAATGTTGATGAAGAGCATAATATCGCTATAAAATTTGGTATAACGAGTATACCGACTTTGATAATTTTTAAAGATGGGAATCCAGTTGATAAAATTATTGGCGCAGTTCCCAAAAGTATGTTATCAAGCGCTCTTGAGAAAGCATTGAAATAAGATGTATTCACTGTAGTGGGCGAGGTCTCCTCGCCCAATATAGAAGGGTGGGGTCACCCCCCCCAATATTTGTAGAGACGCAATGCCTTGCGTTTCTATATTGGGCTTCTAAAACATTATTCAAATGTAGGGGACGCATATATGCGTCCCTTATAAAGCTAATAACAATCGAGGTGGGCTTATGAAGTGCACGTATTGCGGTGATTTAAATACTAAGGTATTAGACACGAGACTTTGCAAAGATGATACCGCTATGAGGAGAAGGCGCGAATGTGGGAAATGCGGGCATCGATTTACCACTTATGAAACGGCATATAGAGCACCCAAAATAATAATCAAAAAAGACGGGAATCGCGAAGAGTATGATAGACAAAAAATTAACCTTGGTATCTTAAGAGCCTGCCATAAAAGACCTATCAGTGCAGACGTTATTGAAACAATTGTTGATGATATTGAGAAATATATTTATTCTTTACCGGATAAAGAAATTAGTTCTACGACCATTGGGGAAATGGTTCTCAATAGACTTAAAAATACGGATGAAGTCGCCTATGTCCGATTCGCCTCAGTTTATCGACACTTCAAAGATGTCAAAGAATTCGAAAAAGAATTGACTCAACTCAAAAAAGTTAAGAAATAAGAATTTAGCCACGAAAAAACACGAAAAGAAATTTTTAACCACAAAGGGCACGAAAAATAATTTATAACCACGGATAAACACTGATTAACACTGTTTTAAAAAATATATTTTACCACTAATTACACGAATCTCCGCGAATTTTTTTGGATTAAACCACAGAGGACACGGAATAATACAGTATATAGCCCGGAATTTTTTTCCAGATGCTGAAACGAGTTCAGCATGACAGTAAGAGAAAATTGTCATTCCGAACTTGTTTCGGAATCCCTGACAAAAGAGTCAGGACTATTAATCTAATCACACGAATCCACACTAATTTATTTGTAAACAGTTATTCGTGAAAATTCGTGCAATTCGTGGTTTATTTTTTGTTTTGCGCACTTTGCGTTCTTTGTGGTTAGATTCATTATTTTCCGTGTTTATCCGTGTTCGTCCTTGTTCATCTGTGGTTTATATTTGATTCTTAAGAATCCCCCTTACCTTCCTACCATAATTTTTCTTGATATTTGCCTTTGTAAATATGAACATACTCGGTTAAAATTTTAAAAGAAAAGGTGATTGAAGTGAAAAAGGACGTTTATCTTTTTGATACAACATTAAGAGATGGTGAACAAGCCGAACAAATTTCTTTTTCTCTCGATGATAAAATCAGAATAGCTTTGAAACTGGATGAGTTCGGCATTGATTACATTGAAGGTGGGTGGCCCGGTTCGAATCCGAAGGCAATTAATTTCTTTAAGGAAATAAAAAAATATAAAATTCAAAATGCCAAAATCACTGCCTTCGGTAGCACACGACATCATAAAAATAAATGCGAGAATGACCCGAATATTCAGGCTCTGATTGAAGTGGATACGCCTGCTGTGGCAATTTTCGGAAAGACCTGGGACCTGCACGTTACGGAAGCTCTCCGTGTGCCATTGCCCCAAAATATAGAGATGATTTACGATTCAATAGCGTATGTTAAATCCCAGGGAAAAATTGTTATTTACGATGCGGAACATTTTTTTGATGGTTTCAAAGGAAATAAGAAATATGCGATAGAAACTGTCAAAGCCGCTGTGGAAGCTGGCGCTGACAACATAACTCTCTGTGATACAAATGGTGGTTCTATGCCTACCGAGGTGGATGCGATTATTAAAGAGATAAAAAAAGTTATTGGGAAAACGCCTTTGGGAATTCATACCCATAATGATTCAGGTTTAGCCGTTGCCAATTCATTGATTGCGATTACTAATGGTGCTGTCCTTGTTCAGGGAACAATAAATGGTTATGGAGAAAGGACCGGGAACGCTGATTTGATTGTTTTGATTCCTAATATTCAACTTAAATACAAAAAGAAATGTGTGCCTGAAAAAAATATGCAGAAATTAACTGACCTTTCCTGGTTTGTAAGCGAAATAGCCAATCTTCCACACGACCTGAGACAGCCTTATGTTGGTGCTTGTGCATTTACTCATAAAGGCGGTATTCACGTCAGTGCTGTCCAGAGAAATGTCCATACTTATGAACACATCACACCTGAATTAATTGGTAATAAAAGAAGAGTTTTGATCTCTGACCAATCAGGTAAAAGTAACTTGATTTATAAAGCGGAAGAGAAAGGAATTGATATCAGCGCAGTCTCAGAAGATTTAAAAGGTTTGTTGGAAGATTTGAAACAGATGGAGAATGAAGGATACGAATTTGAAGCAGCGGAAGGAACGTTTGAATTACTCCTCGATAAACTTCTTGGTAAGCACAAAAAATTCTTCGAGCTAAAAGGCTTTAGGGTAATTAATGAGAAACGAAGCGCCACCGAACATACATTATCAGAGGCAACAGTGAAGCTTGTTTGTCCGGATGGGATTGAACGGCATACTGCGGCGGATGGTTCGGGTCCTATTAATGCACTCGATAGGGCATTAAGAAAAGCTCTCCTCGACTTTTATCCGGCGCTTAAAGACGTAAAATTGAGAGACTTCAAGGTTCGTGTGATAAATGCGGCGGCAGGAACTGCTGCGAAAGTTCGTGTTCTTATCGAATCTTCCGATGGTAAATCTGAATGGGGCACTGTTGGAGTCTCTGAAAACATTGTTGAAGCCTCTTACAGAGCTTTGGTTGATTCCATAGAATATAAACTCCTCAAAGAAGAAGAGAAGGCAAAGAAAAAATCGAAGAATTAAAAGATAGCCACGAAAATGCACGAAACAGATATTTAAAAGAATTCGTGTTATTTAGTGTAATTTCGTGGCTAAATTATTTCTTTTTCCAGATAGTTCCTTCTGGATGGTCTTCTAAGAGGATATCGATTTGATTTAATCCTTCCCTTATTTTATCAGCGATTGCGAAGTGCTTCTCTTTTCTTGCAATATCTCTAACTTCAATCAACAACTTCATCAAATTATTTATATCAGTACTTTCGGAAATAATTATTTTGGGCGATAAATCAAGTCCCAGGACATTTCCAAGATTCATTAACAGTGTTACTGCCTCTGACATCCTCAATTTATCAGTACTTGAAGCCGATTGTTTCAAATCATAGATGTAGCTTGTCAAATCAAATAATACGGCTAAGGCACGAGGCATATTGAAATCATCATCCATTGCCTCTTCAAATTTCGTTTTAAACTCAACAACTTTTTCTGCCTTCAGTGTTTGTATGGAGATATTTGTGTTTATCTCTTTTCCGTAAACTTTAAAAATGGTATCAACACAATCTCTTAATTTACTCAATCCTTTCTGAGCCTCTTCTAATGAGGCATCTGAGTAGTCCATCACTTTTCTATAATGCGCGGTTAACATAAAATATCTGATAACTTGTGGCTCAAACTTATCTAATAAATCTTTCACCGTCATAATATTGCCAAGGGACTTGCTCATTTTTTCCTGATTAATATTCATAAAGGCATTATGAAGCCAATAATTCACAAATGGCTTACCTGTTGCAGATTCACTTTGAGCGATTTCGTTTTCATGATGAGGGAATATTAAATCCACGCCCCCTGAATGAATATCAAAATTTTCGCCTAAATATTCCATCGACATCGCCGAACATTCTATATGCCAGCCTGGTCTGCCTTTGCCCCAGGGACTCTCCCAAATAGGTTCACCGGGCTTTGATGATTTCCATAAAGAAAAATCCAGAGGGTCTTCTTTACGACTATCTACTTCGACTCTTGCTCCTTCCATCAGTTCATCTATTTTTTTACCTGATAATTTTCCATAGCTTTCAAACTTTCGTACTCTGAAGTAGACATCCCCATCAATTTCGTAAGCATAACCTTTTTCTTCGAGAACTTTAACGAGATTAATTATCTGTTTGATGTGGTCGGTGGCGCGTGGGTAAATATCTGCTCGTCTTATTCCAAGTGCATCAGAATATTTGAAATACAACTCTGTATACTTCTCAGCGATTTCTTCTGATGTCACACCTTCCTGATTCGCCTTATTTATAATCTTGTCCTCAATATCCGTTATATTTTGAACATATTTGACTTTATACCCTTTATATTCGAGGTATCTCCAGACGATATCAAAGGTAATAAAATTTCGAGCGTTTCCGATATGAAACAAATCGTAGACAGTCGGTCCGCAATTGTACATCTTAACAACGCCTTCTTTTATCGGGACAAACTCTTCTTTCTGTTTTGTGAGAGTGTTATAAACTTTCAGAGCCATTTTTCTTTTTGATTAATATGAAATTTAATGATTATATATTGCCATATAGCAAATGTTGTAAAGAAAAATATTAATTACTTTTCTCTAACAATCCTAAAACCGATTGAACCATTACTCTGATTTTGTGCATAATAATTTCTCTTAGAGCATCTTACATCTTCAGGATAAGGTCCCCATCCGCCCCCTCTTAAAACTCTCGTATTTTCTTGATTAGCCTTTTTGCAATCAGGATTTTTATTCGGTGATTCTTTATAATAATCTTTATCATAATAATCCAGACACCATTCCCAGACATTCCCAGCCACGTCATACAATCCATATCCATTAGCTGGATAACTCTTGACAGGAGTAAGTGATTTTATTCCGTCCCAATCACGATTAAAATTTAGTCTTGAAGTATCAGGTTTTTCATCACCCCAGGGATAAAGTTTACCTTCGAGACCACCTCTTACTGACTTTTCCCATTCTGCCTCTGTTGGCAATCTGTATTTTTTACCCGTCTTCTTACTCAACCAGTCACAAAACGCCATTGCATTATCATAAGTAACACAAATAACTGGATAGTCTTTAACATCTTCTTTGTCTATAAACAATGGTTTCTTATAATTTGTCTCATCAATAAATTTTTTATATTGTGCCATTGTAACTTCTGCTGAGCTGATGTAAAATTTGTCCAGGTAAACTTTATGGATAGGCTTTTCATCATCGATCAAATTGCTTCCCATCAAAAATTCTCCAGCAGGTATTCCGACCATTTCAATTCCTAATGTGTTACGAACCTTAACATCTTTGCAACAAGGCATCATAGTAATTTTGCTACAGCTAATCATTACCGTTAACAATACAATAAGGAAAGCAATCCTTTTAATCATAATGATAATCCTCCTTTCGAAATCACTGATAGAAATCCCTGAAAAATAAACTTAAATTAAGATTATTTTGTAATGAATGTTATTGTTTATGGAACATATTCCCTCATCCTAACCCTCTCCCAGTGGGAGAGGGAAGGGTGAGGGTATGTCATTCTGAGCGAAGCGAAGAATCTCTGTAATTATTTTATTCATTAGTTGTAGCGGTCGGATTCATCCGACAATATATGTAGTGTGCGATAAATCGCACCGCTACATTACGACTTTGATTTAATATCGTAGTATAATTCAAGAGCCAACCTTTTGAGTTCTGTCGGAAAATGGTATTGCAAGCTGTTACCAAGATTAACGCAATGGGTACAAACACACTTTTTATCCTTAATAAATCGCCTCTGTTTTTTAGCAACTTCTGAATTCCATAGTTTTATAAAATTATAATCAACGTCTCTTAAATTTCCAATCGGTTCTAACAACTCACAAAGCCTTACATCCCCATTCGCATCTATAACTCCGACCGTTGTTCCTCCCAGACAGGGAATTTTCAGTGTATTGTTTTCCATAACCTTTTGCTGAATTTCAAAAAGAACTTTATAAAAAGACATCTGGATTGCCCTGAGATGCAAGTTTGTATTCGAGCTCAATAACCTTTTATTCACTTTAAGAGCAATGTTATGAATTCGTCTAATATCGTTGTAGGATGGTCTTCCAATCGATTCATCTTTTGGATTTCCTCTCACGGGTTCAAACATAATCCGATCAACACAAATATTCTTCTCAAGAAATTCAACTAATTTTATAATCTCCTCCACATTCTGATTTGAAACTACCGTGAGGACAACCACATCGAGATTTTTCACTTCTTTTTTCAAAGCACTCAATTCATTCAAGCACGCAATTGCCTTTTGGAAAGCGTCCTTAACGCCTCGTAACTGATTATGATATTCCTCAAGACCATCTAATGAAACACCAATTGTAATGCATAAATGAGGATGTTTCTGATGAATGGATTTAACGAAATCAATAGTTTTACTAACTAAAAGACCATTAGTAGGAATATCAAGAGTTCGAATCTTATTATTTTTGACGAAGACATCAACAATTTCAACCAAATCATCCCTTAAGAATGGCTCTCCACCAGAAAGTAAAAGATGTTCGAAAGGAGGAATACTCGGTGCAAATTTTTTTATCTCATCCAGAGTTAAATCGTTATTGCTCTGATTCAACCTCTGCCAATAAAAGCAAGTCCCACACCGCGCATTACATCTGGACGTAACAAAAAACGTCAATACATTAAACTTCGGTTTTGTAAATAATTGTTTGAGTTCAGTTAGATGCATAATTAAACTCATTAATACATAGGAGAATTTTTCACTCACTCCTAATCAGTGTCCCAATCCCTTTGTCTGTGAATATTTCGAGCAAAATTGTATGTGGGATTCTGCCATCGAGGATGTGGGCTCGTTTCACACCTCCCTCTATTGCGTTCAAACAGGCTTCGACTTTCGGTATCATTCCACCTTTTATCACATCTTCTTTTATTAATTGTTTTATCTCTTTCTCTGATATCTGCGCAATGATAGAATCGGGGTCTTTCTCATCCTTTAATACACCTTTCACATCGGTTAATAATATCAGTTTATCCGCTTTAAGCTCCGCTGCTATGGCTGATGCTACGGAATCTGCATTTATATTATATGTCTGCCCTTCATCATCAATTCCAAGCGGTGATATTACAGGAATAAAATCATTTTCGTTTAATACATTTATTATTTCAGCATTTATCTTAACTACATCTCCCACAAATCCAACATCTTTTGTGGATTTTCCAGATTTATCTTTCATAAGACGTTTCTTTGCTTTTATTAGATTACCATCTTTCCCACTCAGTCCCACCGCCTTTCCGCCAAGATGATTGATTAGCGCAACAATCTCTTTATTTAAACTTCCAACAAGAACCATCTCTGCAATCTTGAGCGTTTCTTTATCGGTAACACGATGACCATCAATAAAGACCGGCTCTTTGCCTAATCGCTTCATTAAATCACTAATTTCCTTACCACCGCCGTGAACAATTACAGGATTAATCCCGACAAATTTCAGAAGTATTACATCCTGCAAAATATTTCTCTTTAGCTCCTCATCAATCATCGCCGCTCCACCATATTTGATTACAAATGTCGAGCCGTAAAATTTTTTGATGTATGGCAAAGCCTCAATCAGAATGTTTGCCTTTTCTATCAACTCTTCGATATCAAGTTTCCTTAAATCTTTTCCTTTACCTATCATTTGTATCCTCTCGAATTTTTTACTCTCAAAAAAAGTAATTGATTACTCATAATAATTGCAAGGCAAAATTTTGAAACAACTCCGAATAATGTCAAATTAAGAATTGACAACAAAATTGGAAATACTGATTAATACTCACAAAAGAGTCCAAAGAAAATCTGAAACTACGTATCTCACGATTCAACCCGAATAAAAATAATTTGCGTAAATTCGTGTGATTCGTGGTTAAATTGTTTTAAGTGATTAATATGAATTTTCCACCAGAAATATACATAACTGATTTATTAGGAACGTTTACCTTTGCCGCTTACGGTTCTTACGTTGCTTTAAAAAAGGAATTTGATATTTTTGGAGTTTCCGTTTGTGCTTTGTTGACAGGTCTTGGTGGGGGAACAATCCGGGAATTGATTCTGGGGAATATCCCCTTTTATTTTTATGATAATAATTATATCTATGCAATAATACTTGGGATTGCCCTTGCAATCATTCTCTTTAGAATCTTTGAGAAAATTATGCCTTATATGCTTGCCTTAGATGCCATTGGACTTGCCACATTCGCTTTCATTGGTGCGGCAAGGGCTTCAGAAGCTCATTTGGGAGCATTTGGAATTATTCTTCTCGCAACAATCACCGCCGTAGGTGGTGGATTACTCAGAGACATTGCAATCACAGAAACTCCACAAATATTCTTTAGCGATTTCTATGCATCGCCAGCCATATTCTTGGGGATAGTCTATTCGGTTCTTAAGAATTATATGAATAAACCAGTCTATGTTTTTGCCCTGATACTCTGCACTCTTTTTCTAAGGCTCTATGCCATATACTTCAAAATCAGCTTGTGGAAACCGTATGGGAAAAAAGAGACTAAGATAAATTAACCACAGAGAACACAGAATTTGTAGGGAACGGTCGCGACCGTTCCCTACAACAATATCTATGAACAATAATTTGTGAAAATTTATAATGTTATTTAACAATTTTACTTATGTCTTTATTCAGGTACAAGATCAAAGCCTATAATTTTCTCTCTATCAGTTTGTAATGAATTTGTCGTTAGTCCTTTCCTCTTAGACTCGTAACCAGGAGCGGTTGCTATGATGATATGTTCTTCTGTCCACGTCAGATAAATATAGTTTCCCTCAGAATCAGTCACAGCGCTCCTATAGGGTTTTTGTCCATATTTATCATCGGATACTTTTGCCCCTTCGATAGGTTTTCCCGTTTTAGCATCTTTGACTGTTCCGGAAAGAAGCAATTTGGGCTTCGCAGATGAAGGTTGAAAAAGAGCACTTCCAGATCGACTCAATTTAAAGCCGCAAAATAAAATTGAGACAATTAAAATGAGTCTGAATGCCTGCCAAAATTTTATCTGAGTCAATTTGAAAAGGTCTGGCATTGTTATATTCCAGAGCCATTTAAAAAGCCAAACAATCAGAAAGAAAATCCCTATTGCAACTAAAAGCAACAGCAAAAATCCATTCATCTTTATCTCCTCCTATATTAGAAATTTTATCTAAAATAAATCCTGTGAAGAACCCACTCTGAATTTTAAAGATGGTCTTCCTCCCTTGTTTTCAAAACTAATATTTAAAAAGAAGCAACTGACTGAAATTTCTTTTGTATTTCTCATCCTGGAAATATTCCAATTTTTAAACGCATACACCGTTTCCTGAGCACTCCAGGGAATAATCGCACCAAGAATAAATAATGCAATTAGAACAACGGAAACAATTTTTGTGGAGATTTCTATCAGGGAAGATGAAAAGCTCTCTTTTACTCTCTGGATAAGCATTCTTAAAAAGAGTTTTTCAGAAACTTTTTTCGATTCCTCTCGTTCAATTTTCTGATGCAACCTTTGTAGAAAATCCTCTGAAGGTTCACAAGTCTCATAATTATTAAGAAGTTCAACGGTCCTTATCAATGAATCACACTCATTCTTACAATCATCACAAGTCTGCAAGTGCTGTTCGATTTCTTTATATTTTTGCTCCGGTAATTCTTTACTGATAAAAGAAATCAGATTGAACTTTACTTCGGAACACTTCATCTTGTTACCTCCCGATTGAAAACCGTATTATGTGGAGTGCGGTAGCTTGCTACCGCTTTTAATAGCGAGACCTTGGTCTCGCCAATTAGTCGGGAACGCATATATGCGTTCCCGACAATTCCCCTCTCGAGAGGGGTTAAGGGTGTGTAAATTAAATATTTCAGAAGTCTCTATTTGTAAACAGGTCCATTTTAATAATTTCCTCTTTGAGATCTCGTAATCCATAATGAATACGCGATTTTACAGTTCCAATACTGCATTTCAAGATATCGGCGATTTCTTTATATGTAAACTCATCAAAAATATGTAAAGTAACCGCGATTCTTTGTTGTTCTGGTAAAGAACTAATTAACTTTCTAATATGCGATTGAACTTCTTTATTCTCTATTTCCTGTGCAGGAGTTTGTAATTGATTGACAAAAATCTTTTCCGAGTCATTTAAAATGACGGATGAAACAAAACTTTGTTTATCATCAAATTTCTTTTTCCTTAAATTCTGTCTAAAAATATTCGTAACAATTTTATAGAACCAGGATTTGAAGCATCCCGTTGAATGAAACAATTTAGCTTTTCTATATAACATCAGAAACGAGTCCTGTGCAATATCCTCAGCCAGAGCAAAGTTCCCTGTTAATCGATAAAGATAATTTACCACAGGTTTCTGATACCTCTTCACCAACAAATCAAATCCAGCAACCTCGCCACGCTTTAACATTTCCATAAGGGCTTCATCTGACTCTTGCTCATTTGACAATTCTTGATTCATATTTCTCTATTATCAAAATCTCTATATAAATAATATGCTTCTCAAACTAAAAAGGTTCAATTTTCTCTTAAAGAATTTTCTTTCGAGCATAAAACACAAATTTGATAAGTAAAGATCGGGATTTCCCCTTTTCGAATGTTTCTGATATGAAATTCAACAAAGATTTTGTTACATCCTTAAATAATTACTTATTTCAGGCATATTACCTACAAGAATAATATCGCCGGGACCAAATAAATCCTTTGCGGAACTGTACAAATATTCTTTGATTGGCTTTGGAAGCCCATAGTTTGGTGAATTCGGAACAAGGTTTCCATTTGCATCCAATCGATAAGGACGAAAAGCCTTTTCATCAATATCGGGTTCACAATCAGGTCCGTTACTAATGACTATATATGCACCGTGATGTTTATTTCCAATAGGTTGATAGGCATATCTATATTCTTTATTCTCATCAGCTGAAAATGGATCTAAAAGGTTATTGAGGTCACCTTGCAGAAAAGAAAAGTCATTTTTTACTGTCATCTTTCCTATCGATGTTTCTCGCTTAATGAGAACTTTCAATCCCTGGTCTGTATTAGGTAATTGACCTACATCAACTGTGAATTTCGATAGCGCTTCTTCAATCTTTTTAAAATCCTCATCCACTTTTCGACAGGGATATAAATAATGCTTGAACTTGAAATGATTATACCAAATCATTCCTATAAGACCACCTGCCAATACTCCACCTTGTCTGTCACGCCAATTATGGGCAATCTTCGCCCATTGATAGTCAAGAGGAGCAAACATATCCCTTACAACAATCCCTGGATAATTATCAAATTTAAGAGAGTATCGATTGAGAAGTGATTCAAAATTGTCTTTCTCTTCAGACGATAAATTGTCCAAATTAGGCGACAAAGGTTGTTGACTCGCAAAGAAAAAAAGGCATTGGACATCATCAGTAATTTTTGTTTCACTTCGATATGCAGTAACATAAGGGAAAATATCTTGAAGTGTCAATTTAACTGAAGAGGTTACTTTATTTTTGACAGGAAAGCTTATAAGATTTATAGCAAGAATACCATTCTTCATTAAATGATTCCTAACTTCTTTAAAACATTCACGAGTAAAGAGATAGAATGGAAGCATATCTGAAATGTAGGCATCAATAATTATAAAATCATATTTCTCCTTCGTGTATCTGAGAAATTGTCGTCCATCTCCGTGTGTAACTTTCCCCTTAAAATCAAAATATTTCTTTGCCAACTTGATAACTCTTCCGTCAATCTCTACAAACTCAGTATCAATATTATATTGAGAAAAAATCTTATTAATTAGACCACCACCCAAACCTATTATCAGGGCGGTTTTGCCATCCAGATTCAAATAAGGTAAAAGTTCGAAGAAATATCTCTCGGTTAATGCACTTCTTTTCTTTTTTAGAAAATCTGTGGATGGCATACTCGTTTGTAAGAGACGGTCGACTAACATATACCGACGTTTATTAAAATCACCTACATCTATTTTTCCAAAGAGACTATTTTTACTTTCCAACAGTTTACGATTCAAAGAATCAACGTATTCTTTTCTGCCATCTTTTGAGACCACAAGAGTTTTTGTATAATCATACGATTCCTTGATGGGTAAAATCAACAAGATTACTATAATAAAGATAAGTATAACCAGACGGCTGACCCTTAAGGGCTTTTCTAATAGTCCAATAGTTATTAAAACAGAACTTATTAGACAATAAAGAAGCCAAATTGGTAAAAATGGTATCAAAATAAAACCTGCTCCGAGAGTCCCAATGAGACCACCAAGTGTTGAGAGTGCATAAATATCGCCTGAAGTTTTTCCAATAGCTTGAGAGTCTTTTGCTACTAATCCAACGCAGATTGGTATAATCTCCCCCAATCTTGTTAAAGGAAAATATAAAAATATAAAGCTTGTCATTAAAGGTTTCAAATACTCCAATGTGAAATAATCCATTTTTATAAAAAGCCTGAATGGAGTTAGGACAAAATATAAAGGTAAAAGAAAAATTGGACAATAATTCGCATTAAATAAAAATATAAAAGGAGTAATAAGAATAGTGACGCCAGCAATAAAGAAGGATTTTGTTAGAAGTTTATCTGAAGGATTTTTATCTACCTTTCGTCCACCACGATTGTATCCAAGGGCAAGATAAAGCAATGTTGCAGATATTATAGAAGCCCAGGTATTGAGACCAGAGCCAAAATATGGTGCAAATAAACGAGTAGTAATTAACTCAAGCACCATTGTTGCCATACCTGCAACAAAAACACAAACATAATAATACCTAACTCGCCGAATCATAAGTTATTCCCCTTTATAAAAAATTCGTAAAGAGTATATCTCTTCTTATGCTTTTAAGTAAAGAATAAATTTCCAAACAGTTTTATTCTACTTTGGAGTGCGAAAGCTTGCTTTCGCTTTCCTTTTTACCCGCTCCCCTTGTGGGAGAGGGATAGGGAGAGGGGGAGCATAAACTGATTTCTACTATAAGGGACGCATATATGCGTCCCCTACAAATAGGCGAGACCAAGGTCTCGCGGGAAAAAGCGGTAGCAAGCTACCGCACTCCACATAATTGAGGAAATAAGCTTGACAAATTTCTTATAGAAATTTATTCAATTCTTAAAAACTTAAGGGATTATATAGAACTTTAAAGAGTGAAAAATTATGAGACAAATTATGCGAATTTTCATTCATTATTTTTTATTATTAATTATGTTGTTATGTATTAACTCAATTTGTTTCTGTCAAAATGTCCCCAAAAAGGTTCTCACTTTTTACTATCCCTGGTATGGAAATCCTGAATATCATCTGAACTGGTTTCACTGGGAAAATGTGGATACGAAAAATCATTCCATTGGTTCTTCAACAAATTATCCTACGATTGGTCCTTATGATTCTCATAACCCGAAGACGATTGCTTATCATATTAAGCTTGCAAAAAAATATGGCATTGACGGATTCATTTGCTCCTGGTGGGGGGTAGGAGGTTTCGAGGATAAGGCAATTCCAAAATTATTAGATTATGCTCAGAAAAATAATTTTGAAATAACAATCTACTGGGAAACAGTTCCTGGTGAAGGGGTAAAGAAAATCATTCGTGCAGTAAGTGACCTTGTCTACATTCTCAAAAATTATGCATCACACCCCGCATTTATGAAGATAGACAATAAGCCCGTAATCTTTATTTATAGCCGTGTTATGGGACAGATAAAATTGGGAGAATGGAAAAAAATTCTTGAACAGACAAAAGTTCAATATCCGAAAGATTTTATTCTTATTGCTGATGGAATAAATGAACGAAATGCAAAACATTTTGAAGGTATCCATACATACAGCATCGCAGAATGGGCTCAAAATAAATCTCTTGAAGAACTCAAATCCCAAAGTAAAAATTTATTCAGCGACACTGTAAAAATAGCAAGAAAATACAATAAGATCTCCTGTGTTACAATTATCCCTGGCTATGATGATAGGAAAATCCGAAAACCCGGCATACATTCTGAACGTTATGATGGAGACGCATATAAAGTATTCTGGGAAAATGTAATTGAAGCAAATCCTGATTGGGTGCTAATTACATCCTGGAATGAGTGGCACGAAGGCTCTGAGATTGAACCGAGCTCGGAATATGGGTCTAAGTATTTGGAAATTACAAATGAATATGCGGATATTTTTAAAGAAGGAAAATAATATCACGCAGAGGCGCAGAGTTCGCAGAGAAGTTGATGGTGCAGGATATGTATCCTAACCATCTTTAACTGGTCTCGTTCCCAAGCCACCATCTTGGGAAAAAATCTGGATTCCCGCTTTCGCGGGAATGACAAACCAACAATCGGAAATGACACACCGACTGGTCTCGTTCCCAAGCCCCAGCTTGGGAACGGGATTATTATTAGAAGCCCTGCTTCTATTTTTGGGAAAGGACGGTCATGACCATTCTCTTATTCCCCTCACCCTAACCCTCTCCCAAAAGGGAGAGGGGATTAAAATTTGTGAAAAATGTATTTGATATATGGAAGAAAAAGAAACAAATAAGACAATCAAGACATTCGCCCTTGCTTCCTTCCTGAATGATTTAGGGTCAGATATAATTTATCCTATCTGGCCCCTTTTTGTGACAACAGTTATGGGTGCGAATATGGCTATTCTTGGTTTGATCGATGGACTTGGTGAAGCCATCGTCTCAATTTCGCAAGCTATTTCGGGTTATATATCAGATAGAACAAGAAAAAGGAAAATATTTGTTTGGTTGGGATATGTGTTCGGTTCGTTGTCAAGAATTGGTTATTCAATCTCATTAGTGTGGCAACATCTGATTCCGTTCAGGATTTTAGACAGGGCAGGAAAGATGAGAGGCGCTCCCAGAGATGCTATCATTGCAGATATCTCCATAAAAGAGAATAGAGGAAAACATTTCGGACTTTTACGAACAATGGATAATTTGGGAGCTGTATGTGGAGTTATAATCTGCCTGTTGTTCCTCAAATTGCTTGGATATAGAAATCTTTTTTTATTAGCTTCGATACCATCAATAATTAGTGCCTTGTTAATCCTTACAATCATTAAGGAAAGAAAAGTAGAAGACATTAAAATCTATAAAGGATTCTCTCTAAAAAATCTAAACAAGAATTTTAGATTATACCTTCTGTTGAGTTCCCTTTTTGCTTTAGGCTCTTTTAGTTATTCTTTTTTACTCATATATGCAAAAGAATTTGGATTTAAAGTTACATTTATCCCTGTTCTGTACCTGATATTTTCTGCTATTGCGGCAATCGTTTCTTTACCATTTGGAAAGTTAGCAGATAAAATCGGAAGAAAGCCTGTGTTAATGCTCTCTTTCATTTTCTGGGGATTAGTATGTTTAACTTTTACTTTATTAAGAAGTTCTTGGGCGATTATTTTAACGTTCATTTTTTATGGCTTGCATAAAGGTGCCATCGAGCCTGTGCAAAGAACTCTCGTCTCAGAACTTGCTCCAGAACAATACAGGGCAAGCTCTCTCGGAGCATTCCAAATGGTTATAGGATTATGCGCTCTTCCTGCTTCATTTATTGCTGGTCTATTCTGGGATAAAATTGGTATAGTCACGCCACTTTATTTTTCATTGTGTCTAACAATTGTATCATCAATAATGTTAATATTTGTAAAAGAGAATTAAGAATTGTAAATTCGAATCTCTAGTCTTAAGATTTTAAACAACCGATTAAAATAATCCTGATTTTTAATTTCATTGACAGTTCTGAACTCTCATCAGTATTCTTTTTTCATCATCAATCTGTAGCGGTTCGATTTATCGAACAAAATACACTTTATAGGAGTAATTAATCGATGAAAAGATTAACACTATTCTTCATCCTTGCACTTTTGTTTATCTTAGTGGGGTGTGCTCATTTAGAGCGGTCAAGGATTTTAGAGGGAACAACTTCTGGAACGGATAATGAAAAGTTCTATCATATCAATGCAGGCAATAGTGGTATTTATGTCTTCACTTTTCCGATTATTTCAGGTGATCCCTTCGGCTACGGTCCAAAATTTTTTACGAATAATGTCAGCACTCGTTCAGTTACGGAAATGATTGTGAAGGATGCATCTATTCATAACGGGAAAGTGATGATAAGCAGCGTTGTCTCACAACGAAGTTCGGGGCTTATCAGTTTTGTTTTTCAAACATTCTTCACCTGGCGTTATGCGCAAGTTTCAGCCAGTGTCGTAGTACCAGATGTATCAAGCCACTAATACTTTTTTAAAAATAAAAAGAGAACGCGGATTAACACGGATAATTACAGATTTTCACTGATTTATTTTTCATTTGTATTCAAAGGAAAACTTTTGGGGACTGAATCTGATTTTACTGTCTCGTTCCCAAGCCCTGCTTGGGAACGAATATGTTCCGAAGCCCCAGCTTCGGCAAAGCAAGAGATAGGCAATATTCCTATTTATAATAAGGTGTCAAAGCTGGGGCTTTGACAAATATATTTCTGTTCCCAAGGTGGGCCTTGGGAACAAGACGAAAGGCTAATGTGCACATTTGTGGACAATAATTTTTGAAAATTTATTATCTTGCAATAATCTGCGACATAAATGTCGCACCACAGTATTTAAAAAAATCTACTTCGGAATACATACTATACGAAACCCATTATTCATAAGACAAAGAGAATCCGGGTCCTGCGAATCACGATTCGCTGAGCGGCAGCCTTCCGCAGGTTGTAAATAGCTACCACCGCGTAGAATCCGATGCCCCATCTTCATTGAGGTCATCCCTGATTTTGAATCTTCACCAGGTTCTATGTTTCTACAAGGATTTTTTTGGGGGCTTCGGTAATAATATTCAGGATCGTAGTAATCTAAACACCACTCTTCAACATTACCATACATATCATAAAGTCCCCATTTATTCGGGCGTTTCTCGCCTACAGGATGAACTTGCTTGTCCGAATTCTCTTCATACCAGGCATATTGATTTAATGTTCCCACATCATCCCCAAAACAGTACATCCCATTGCTTCCAGCACGGCAAGCATATTCCCATTGCGCCTCTGTAGGTAACGTGTATTTCTTCCCCGTATCTTCACTTAGCCATTGACAAAACTTTATTGCACCGATCCATTTAATTTCATTAGCGGGTCTTTTAGCACAACCTTCTTGTGGCACATAAATCTCTTTTTCATCTTCAGTGTTTTTATCAATAATTTTTGTCCGTTTAATTGTGGCAAATTTACTCTCTTCATTAAAATACTCATACAGATATGTGTTGTAAATATTATCATACCATTTGCTTTTGGGATTGCCCATCTCATTTAAAAACAAGCAATACTGTTCCGCTGTTATTTCATATTTGCCAATCCAGAAACCATCAAGCGTTATAGAATGCAGAGGTTTTTCACCAATATACAAATCAGAATCGTTAAGCTTCTTCTCTTTCAACCAGGCTTCATCCGAGCCACCACGCCCCATCACAAACGTTCCACCTGGTATCCAGACCATTTCAATACTCACACCATTATTAAAACTGATTTTATAATTTTTTTTCGATTCAGTGGGGGAGACAGCTATGAAAAGTAATGATAGGGTTAATACTAAAGCCAGTTTGATTTTTATTTTCTTATTTCTTGTACAATTTGGTCTGATTACTTTACCACCTGTTTCAAGATTTTCTTTTTGGGGGATTTGAAACGGCATGTATCCTTTTCCTTTTTCACACAATTTTTATGAGATTGATACAAAATATTTCAACGAATGTCAAGTTAAGAGTCACCGTAATAATGGTTTGAATTATAATTGATGATGAATAATTATCCTGAGTGCAAATAGACATTGACAATACGTCCATAAGATTTTACTTCCTTTCTAAAAGATATTAATCAGGGGATTTCCTTTATGAAATTAAAATATCGTATATCAATTTCCGCGATTTCTATGATTATATTATTGTCATTATCATTTATTTCAACAAGTTGTGCTAAATATTTTAAAAGTGACAAAGACAAAATAAAAAGTTCTCAACAGAATCAACCAATTCCACCACCTAAGAGGGATGTGCCAGGCAAGAGATTCACTCTTTCAATAGGGCAACTTTATATTCCGGATTTTTTTGACCCTGCAGTAACAGAAAAGACAGAAGCTATCATATTTTTTCATGGAGCGGCTTGGTGTTCAGAGCAGAATTTTTATGATGGTGAGAAAAACGCTGTTCTTGTATCTATTAGTTCAAAGAATTATTCTGAACTTTTCGTTGACCCTAATAATTTTTCAAAATTGATTGAGGAAACTACGAAGACACTTGCGAATGAGGGGATTACTTCAAAACCTTTGGGGAAAATCTGTCTTGCATCATTTAGCGGCGGATATGTTGCAGTAAGAGAGATTCTGAAACATAAAGAGTTTCAGAATTTAATTACGGACGTTGTATTAGCGGATTCTCTTTATGCGCCCCGTTTAGAAGGAAAACCCAATACAATTGACCCTGAGGCAATAAAGCCATTTTTAGAATATGCGCAACGTGCCGCATCAGGAGAATGCACTTTTATTTTCAGTCAATTGTATCCACCAAAGAAAAAACATCGAACAAATACAACAACTCTGACAGCTGCATATCTCATTAAAAAAATCGGAGCCGAACGAACTTATCCAAAATCTGCCTATAGTTCAAGAAAAGCGAAAATATTATATCGTGTGGATAAAGGCAATTTCCACATCCTTGGTTATTCGGGAATGACCACTCAAGACCACTTTGAACACTTTTATGGCTTATCAGATTTGTATAAAGAAACTTCGCTGGCTAATGCAAAAAATAAATAAAAATTAAAATGTTGCTTGAAAAAACGGTAGTTGTATTGTAACTTCTTATATTAAAGTTTATTAAAATGGAGAATTAATTAATGAAACAATTGAAAATTATCATAGAAAAACATTCTGATGGTTATGTTGCTTATCCGTTAGGATTCAAAGGTGTTGTAGTAGGGCAAGGGAATACTTATGAAGAAGCCCTTGCAGATGTAAAGTCCGCTATTCGATTTCATATTGAGACTTTTGGAAGAGATGTAATTGAAACTGAACCTAAAGTGCTTGAAGCATTTGTCGCAGAAACAGGTATCGAGATATGACTGACAGATTCCCTATAGATGCTCCTAAGAGAAAAGTAATCAAGGCTCTTGAAATTTTGGGTTTTCAAATTGTTAGAGAAAAAGAGCATATATCTATGTTGCGAATAAATCCTGATGGAAGCCGAACTCCTCTGACTATGCCAAATCACCCTAAAATCAAGGCATCCACGTTAAAGACTATTTGTAGCCAAGTGGGTATCCCGAGAAATGAATTCATAGAAGCTTACAAAAAGACATAAATTATGAAAGAGCTATTATAAAATTTCTTTTTTTTATCTTTAAGAAATTATGAGATTACTCTAACCCTTTTTCGGACGATTCTTTTTGTCCACGAAAACAACTTTCGGTTTAAAATTTTTAATCTCTTTTTCATCCACGGAACAATAGGTTATAATCACTACAATATCACCGGGTAAAGCCATTCTTGCCGCAGGACCGTTCAGGAGAATAGTTCCAGAACCTGCTGGTGCGGAAAATGTATATGTAGTAAATCGTGCACCATTATTAATATTCAATACTTGAACCTGCTCACCGGGTAAAATATCAGCTTTTTTGAGCAGAGTTTCATCTATTGTAATGCTCCCCTCATAATTCAAATCAACTCCTGTTACAGTTGCCCTGTGTATTTTGGACTTCATCATAAACCTAAGCATTTTTCAATCCTTTCCACATATTATTCTGTGAATTATTAATGTAATCGCATAAAATAAATTCTACACTTATTCGAAATCGTTAAGTCAAACATTAATTTTATTGTGATTATTTAAAAACTCAAATTTCTGCCTTAACTACGAAATTGCTTCACGATAAGACTGTTCGCAATGACACTCCAGAAATGTCATTGCGAGGAACAGCAGAGACGAAGCAATCTTGCTTTTAGGGCTTTTTAAACAATCATTTTATTTTATATTCGCTCTCTGATAAATAAGATAAATTTTCTACTTTACATAATTTATAAAAATGTATTAAAAATTACTCTATACTAATGTGGGGTAACTTTGTTACCCACTTCTAAACCCGAAAAAATATAAGCAATAAAAGGAGAGTTCAAAATGAAAGGAAGGAAAAAAAGCATTTCAATTTTTAAATTTTATGAGATTTGTAATAATTTTTCTCATAGTATCATAATGATATTTGCAACTGTAATTGTTTTGTTTTCTATGATTCCAGAAGTGTCAGCGATTGGCACTGCCTTTACTTATCAGGGAAAACTCACGGATGGTGGAAATCCCGCGAATAATATTTATGATTTCCAATTCAAACTTTTTAATGCAGAAACCGTAGGGGCACAGATAGGCGCGACAATTGAGAAAGGCGATGTGGTGGTCACAAATGGTTTATTTACTGTCGACCTGGATTTTGGAACAAATGCTTTTAATGGAAATACTCGGTGGCTTGAGATTGAAGTTCGACCCGGAAGTCAAACAGGTGCTTATACACTGCTCACACCAAGACAAAAAGTAAATCCCTCACCTTATGCAATCTATTCAAGTAAATCTGCTGATGCTGACAAATTAGATGGTAGTGACTCAACCGCATTTGCCCTTATTGCACACAATCATGATACCAGTTATTGGAAGCAAACAGGTAATAGTGAAACAACTCCAGGGACAAATTTCATTGGGACTGCGGACAATAAGGCGTTGGAAGTAAAGGTGAATAGTTTACGTGTAATGCGATTTGAGCCTGGCACGGATAGTCCTAATATAATAGGTGGCTATAATCAGAATGCAGTAAGTTCAGGAGTAATTGGTGCAACGATAAGTGGTGGTGGAAAGATTACTAATGTAAATAAAGTCACAGATAGTTATGGGGCAATAGGAGGTGGTAGATACAATCAGGCGGGGAATGATGATACGAATGTTTCAAATTCTGCATTCGGGACAGTCTCAGGAGGCTATCACAACACAGCAAGTGGATATGGAGCGACAGTTCCGGGTGGAAGAGATAATGTTTCGGCGGGTTCAAAGAGTTTAGCCGCTGGATACCGAGCCAAGGCTAATCACAACGGGACATTTGTCTGGGCAGATTCGCAAGATACTGATTTAGCATCGACAGCGGATAATCAATTTCTGATTCGTTCATCAGGCGGTGTTGGAATTAATACTGATACTCCAGGGAATTATGCATTAAGAGTATCAGGTTTGGTTGGTCTTAATGATAATCTTAATATGGGACCTGATTTAACCAATGCAAAAATTGTAAATATGGCTGACCCGACGAATGCTCAGGATGCCACAACAAAGAATTATGTTGATAATACGGTAAACAGTTCAATATCCAACCATAACCACTGGAATGGAGATTGGTCAGGAAATGGAATAGGATTGAGCTTGTTGAGTAATGATAACTTAGGAATTCGAGCAGGAACCAATTCTGCTGATAGTGTTGGTGGATATTTCAAAAATTACAGTGGAGCAGGTACGCATCAGGGATACGGTGTAGTTGGATTAGCAGGATCGGGTTTAGAGACCGACTTGAACGCGGGTTTCTACGATGCTGGTGGTGGATTTGTCGGTCCAAACGGATTGATTGGTGTTGCTTCATCTGATTCAAACTTTGGGCACGGTGTTGTTGGTGTGACAGAATCAACAAGCTCAGGAGCGGGGATATATGGCTGGGCTATGGGTGCAACAGGCGGTAATTATGGGGGTTATTTTAGGAGTTCGTCAGATACTGGAAAAGGAGTCTATGGGGAAGCACTTACTACTTCGGGGACAAATTATGGGATTTATGGTAGAGCAAATTCTTCAGATGGTTATGCGGGATATTTTTCAAATTCAGGTGCGGGTGGAATTGACATAATTGCAAATGGAACAGGTAAAATAAAGAGCAAGGCAGATATTGTAATTGCTATTAATCCGATGAAGATGGTCACATATTATAATGATTTAAATGATATATATTATCGTTACACTAATTATGCAACTGAGATTGTCCCAAATGTGGCAGGAACTACAGTTGTTTATCTCCCTGTAGATATTCCTATTCAGGTATTCGGTGTAAATCAAAAATTAGTCAGTGTTCAAGTAACTTATAAAGTTGCCAGTTCCAGCAGTTATATAACTGATACGAGAGCAGCGAACTGGACAAATACGGGTAGCATCATCACGAATATTGTTGATTATACTGATAGAACAAGCACTACCTGGACAACATACACTATTACAGATACATCCCCTGATACGATTGATGGCTCTTTATTCATTTGGTTTACATTAAATTTCTCAGGTACCGGGTCAAGTAATATGATAAGCTTCGGAAGGGTTACTGCTACTTTTACTGAGAATTAGAAAGATAACCAATAAATTACACGAAATGACACATATCAATGCGGTCATTCCGAACTTGTTTCGGAATCTAAAGTGGGATGCTGAAACAAGTTCAGCATAACAATCGCGTCTCTGCAACTTGTTTATTGAATGGTTATGACTACTTAAAATCCAAATTGATAAGAACAATTATCTTGTAGCATACTTATATTGATAACTTGAGATAAGAATCAATGAGAATATGCAGACAACGTGTAGGGGGCACGTTGCACGTGCCCAATAATTCAGGGCATATGCAATATGCCCCTACAATAGAGACTGTATTAATAAAGATACCAGATATCTGCAAACGTTGCTCCTGTTTCTCGTTGGAGAAAACCACCCGTAAGAGTATATTGTCCCCCAGTTAATACTCCTGCATCAGGCTGACCAATGATACCGATTAGTGTATAAGAGCCACCTATTAATGTATTACCACCACCATCGATTGACCACCAGGAAATTTCATAAGCAAAAACCAATGAGATAATAAATATGATTAAACATACCAGGGGAAGAATTTTGGATTTTAAAAATTTGACTTTAAACATATTAGAACCCCCTATTTTTTAATGCGAATCTTTTTCACAGATGTAGTGCGAAATTTATCTCGCATTTAATGGCGACATAAATGTCGCGTTACAATTTTTCAGTGAAAAAGTTATTAATATAAAAAATCCTCTTTTGTCAACAATAAAAACGGTGAAATGTGACTTTAAATCCTCAGGTGCATTAGTAGATAAAAGCATTACTTTGATTCACGGTTGTCCGATAAAAATTTAATTAAATCCTCCAAGACTGTTTTAACATCTAATATAGAGAGTCATCAGCAAATTTTGTAGGGGCGCGATTTATCACGCTCGACTATTCGGGTTTGATAAATCAAACCCCTATAATCAGAAGTCGCAAAATTAGACGAAAACATAAGAAACATTTATATATTATAGATTACAATTCAAAACAATCTTTCCATTTTTTGTTTTTCGTATAGATTCGTGGCTAATGAATAATTTTAATGATTAGTTTGTTCTGAAGTTCCCCATTTTGGGAAAAGACAATATGTAGGGAACTGTCGCGACCGTTCCCTACAGGTATGTTTACTTGTTTAGATTACTCTATTGGTGCAAATCCGTGACGCATTGTGTTTTCGGTGATGGTTCGCGGAACCATAAATTGCTGGAGATAGTCGTATCCACCTGATTTTGAGCCGATTCCTGAAAGTTTGAATCCTCCAAAAGGTTGCCTGCCAACTATGGCTCCTGTGATTTTTCGGTTGATGTATAAATTCCCCACTTTGAATTCTTGCTTGATTAATTCTATATGCTCAGGTGTTCTTGAAAATATTCCGCCTGTTAAAGCGAATCGCGTGGAATTGGCTACTTTTAAAGCTTCATTTATGTCTTTAACCTTTATTACTGAGAGGACAGGTGCGAAAATTTCTTCCTGTGCAATTCGACTCTCTGGTGGAACATCAGCAAATATGACCGGTCCGATATAATATCCTGTAGGGACAGAACACTGTTCTGTCCCTATTTTTGGCACTTCCATTTCGAGAACTAATCTCGCCTCTTTTTTCCCAATGTCGATATATTTTTTAGTATTCTCTAAAGCACTCTTATCAATCAGCGGTCCCAAGAATGTCTCAGGCTCTTCTGGTCTGCCAATGATGATACTTTTTGTCGCATTAATAAGGCGATTTAGAAATTTTTCATATACTTCTTCAAATACGATAACTCTTGAGCAAGCCGAACATTTTTGCCCCTGATAACCGAAGGCTGAAATCACAACCCCTTTTACCGCTTCATCAATGTCAGCAGTTGAATCAATGATAATGGCGTTCTTCCCTCCCATTTCAGTAATGACTTTCTTTACAAAATGAGGACGCATATATGCATCCCCTACATTTACTTCTGAAGCTAATTTATTAATCCGTGAACCTACTTCCACAGAGCCTGTGAAGGCAATTATTGCAACTTTAGGATGTGTTACAATTAAATCTCCAATTACTGAGCCTCGTCCGGGAAGATAGTTCACAACCCCGTCAGGGATTCCGCCCTCTTTATAAATTTCCATCAACTTGGCGGCTATGACGGATGATTGTCCAGAAGGTTTTATGACCGCAGTGTTTCCTGTAACGAGAGCAGCAGAGCTCATTCCAGTAAGTATTGCCAGAGGGAAATTCCAGGGTGAGATTATGGCGGCAACTCCACGTGGTTCATAAAAATAATGGTCAGTCTCACCGGGAACGTGTCCCAACAATTTTTTTTCAAACAAATTCATTGTCTCATAAGCATAATAATCAAGGAAATCAATGGCTTCACAGACATCGGCATCCGCTTCTTCCCAGTTTTTTCCACATTCAAGAATCATCCAGGCAGAAAGTTCTAATTTGCGACTTTTCATAATCTCAGCACAGCGTTTAAGACAATTAGCTCTTTCTTTTGGAGGAGTTCTTGACCATTTTTCAAAGGCTTGAGCGGCAATTTCAATTGCCTCATTCGCCTGTTCTCTATTAGCAAAGTGAACTCGCCCAATAACCTCAGAAGGATTAGAGGGATTCACCGAAGGTTCTATCTCACCGCTTCCTCTCTCTTTTCCACCGATAATAAGAAAATATTCTTTATTGAGTTTATTTTTGACTTTAGTGATCGCATCTTTCATAGCCTTCTGATTCTCAATCAAACTAAAATTCGTTATTGGTTCAATGCGAAATTTCAATAAATTGTTTCCGTTCATCTTCATCCCTCAAAAAATAGTAGGCGAGGTCACGTGACCTTGCTTTTGAGGATTTTGCAAAAGCTCATCAGTGGCGGATTTACTCACAGAACGCTGACGTAAAAATGATTCATTTGATGTGTTCTCAAGGATTCGTCGAACTAAATATGCCATCCCGGGAATCAGCTCTCCATAAGGGGCATAGACTCTCAATGGATAGCCCAGATTAGCAATTGCCTCCTTTATGTCATTGCCCATACCATAGAGCAGTTGAAATTCAATCGCTTCCTTTAGAATTCCTTTCTGATTAGCATAAGCCATTGCATAACTAATACTGCGAACATTATGACTCGCAATAGCAAGTTTAATCCTTGGGTAATTATCGAGAAGAAGTCGAGTCAATTGCTCATAGGAGGCATCCGTTTGCCATTTCTCCATATAAACGGGGATTTCCCATTCACTTTGTCGAGCAATGATTACTTCGTAATCCCAATAAGCGCCTTTAACGAGTCTTACCGTAAAGGGTGTTCCGCGCTTGTGAGCAAGTTCAAGAACCCTTAAAGTAAATGGCAAAGCATCCTTCAAATATGCTTGAATCACCATTCCGAGATGAGGATAATCTTTAAATTCAGATTCTAAGGCAATCATCTCGAAAATTTTGAGTGTCACATCGCGGTAATCGTATTGCTCCATATCGAGATTAACAAAGGCATTAAGCTCTTTGGCTTTTTTAAGAATCGAATGAAGTCGCTCATAGACTTTATCAGCGGTCTTTTCAGGAGCCGCAGGTTTAAATTGTGAATAAAATGAAGACGGTTTAACTGAGACATTGAGTTGAGACGCCACATTTTTTTCATTAATAGGCGAGGTCACGTGACCTCGCTTTTGAAGTATTCCAACATTTTCGAGCAAATCCAGATATTTTTTTGTATATTCATCAGCCTCATTTTCGCTTAATACAGCCTCGCCCAGAATGTCCAGTGTGCAAGTCATCTTTCTTTTAATCAAACTGTTAATATAATTGAAGGCTTCTTGAGGATTTGTTCCTGCTATGAATTTATGAGCAAAAAGAGAAACGCCAATTGAGATTGACAGACCATATAATAAATTTAAAGGAATCGGGTGGATTTTGAGAGGATAATAAAATAAATGAGCAAGTTTATCATTAAGGGCGTTTTCGCTCTCAAGATATTGAATTAGGTGATGCAAGCGTTGATTGTAAGTGTTTAAAGCAGGATAAGTGTCGATGTAGCGAAGAAGCTGGACTTTAAGAGCATCTCTTTGCATTATTGTATCAAGGAATTTTTCTTCCCAATATGTGCGAGTAAAGAAGTTATTGCGACGATTAATTTTGTCAGCTAAATGTAATAACTCCCTGCCAATTTCAAGGACTTTCAATTCAAAATTCTCATCCACCATAATGGCTAAAAATAATTGCAAATATGAGATTTAGTTGTCAACTATAATGATATATTAAATGAGAATATATACAGTTTATATTATAATTAGATAGCTCTGAAATGTTGATAAATACGAGCTTGCTTCGTCGAGTTCCTTCGCTATCGCTCAGGACAAGCCTTGCAATGACACCTTTCGTTTCCTCTCCCCTTGTGGGAGAGGATTAAGGAGAGGGGTATATGCCATCGTATGTTGAAATAATAAATAAAATGTAGGGGCGAATCCCTGCGTTCGCCCTTTAACGCACCCCTAACCTCGTAGAGACACAATGCTTTGCGTCTCTACAGGGGGAATTTTTGTAAGGACAGAACAGTGTTCTGTCCCTACATCTTTTAAATCCTATTGTTAGTTTTTAAATAGTTACTTGATATATTTTATATTGACACTTTCCTAAAATCGTATCAAATGTAGAAAATTATTAAGGGATAATCAGAGAAATCTAATTTTAATTTGAGACCTCTTAAAAACTGGTTAACCTATCATTCCTGTGAAAACGGGAATCCAGAATTATAAAATGTAGCGGTCGCATTTATGCGACGATTATGTTTGATAAATCAAACCGCTATTTTCGTGGGAATGACACAGCATCGGTTATTAATATTTCAGAGGTCTCGATTCGTATTATTTTTAAAACAAAAGAAAGGAGATGCAGGAAGATAATGAGAAAAATATGGATTGGATGGAATGTGCCATATACTTGTTTATTTTCGTATAAAATTTTAATATTTTCTCTATTGTTGTTATTCTTTCTTGTCTCATTTTCGTTTGCTCAACAAAATTATATTCTATTTACTACTGAGGAGAACTTCAATATTGATTTTCTCCAAGTCACTGATGAAAACGTCGTAAATTATACTGGTGGCAGTTTCGATTTGTCTTCTTTATTACCAGCAGGAACATTGCCGAATTATGTCAGTATCGATGCTTTAGGAAAACTCAGTGCAAATGATATTGTAATTTCCCTTGATGAAGATGCTGTCATCGATTCAGTCCTATATGCCGATGAAGACTTGATAAAATTTAATGGAAGTACTTTTAGCTTATGGTGGGATGGATCAGCGTTCGGATTACCTGAATCTGTCAATCTTGATGCAGTTCACGTATTCTACGCTTCTCCACAGAATTTTATGTTTTCCTTATCGGAAGATGCCATTCTACCAGGAACGGGTTATGTGGCTGATGAGGATTTAATTCAATTTTCTAATGGGGTCTTTACAAAAAAATTTGATGGTTCTTATTATGGTATTCCTCGTGAAGCAGATGTTGACGCTGCAGCATATAAGGCAGGTTATATAATTTCATTAGATAGTGCTGTAGTGATAAATGGCACACTCTATGATGATGCTGACTTATTTCGATATACAGGTGGTCGGTTCATAATGTTTTTTGATGCCTCAGAGGCTGGACTGCCCGAAGAAATTAATATTAATGCTGTAGAAGTTGGTGGTGCAACGGATGTCCCGAATTGGATGGTTTTTAAATAGTAGGTGAGGACACTTGACCTCACCTTTGTAAGGGGAATCCACATAGATATCAAAAAATTTAGAAAAAAATGCCGTCGATGTGATTTTTTTCTCACCCCAACGGCAAATTCATATATTCATATATTTATGTTCCGACAAAACGTCGGCGCTACCATTATGATATATTATCAAGGACCAATAGTTACGGCTCCTTCATAAGTTTTGATAGCCATTTGTTTACTCAGTGTAATTGGATCATTACCTGCTCCAGTATAAGTCCCACCCTTTATCCATAATTGTCCACCTGATGGAAGAGCGTTATTACCCTGGGTTATCGTTTGATACGCATTATTGAGCGAACCATCTGGTGAATCTCTATAAACACCATCCACATATTTATATTTATTCGGAGAACTATAAGGATATGTCCTATCAACTGTTTTATCGCTACCTGGCATATTATCTAAGTTATACCACCCATTACTTCCACCATTCCAACCAGCATTAATGTGATAATACGGTGATGCAGTATCACGATAACCATCAATAACAACCGTATGAGTACTACTACTCATAACAACGGGGAGCCCGCCTTTGATGCTTGCTATTATGTCAGCATCATGACTTGATGTTTTTTCTATAGTTCCCTGATAGCGAAAATGGGAATTAAATTGTCCTGCATCTGCCCAGGCGCCTGAGCCACCGACCTCATAATTCATATCAACAACGACACCACAATCATACATTAGATTTGCCACACCAGAATTAGCAGAAGTTAAGGTTGTTGTTGGCATCGAAGCCCAATTATACGTTGTGGCTCCAAGATTGCGAGAATGAGAATATTGAACATCACCCCAGGTGTCACTGTAACTATGAGACCCATAACCTATATTAGGCCATTCGTGATATCTCAGCTGAATTGCCATAGCAGTTGCAGTGCATCCGGTCGGTATTCCTGGAATCCAACCATTGTGGGCTAAAACTTCATCATTATAATATGTCCCCTGACCCCACAGAGCTGTACTGTAGAGAGTATAAAATTCTGGAGTAACCTTAAATGAAACTTTCTCAAGGGATTCATTTTCACTGAGTTTTGAGCGAAGTTTTGCCCAATTCGGATGAACATCCACTTTTGTTCCTTTAGCAATACTATCATTCAGATATTTCCATCTTGCTACCATATTTTTCCCTAAAAATTTTCTTAAGAAATTCTCATCAGGACTATCCCAGCGGAATTCCGAATCAGTGCTAAAGACAACGATAGGTTCTATTCTATCCTCACCAGAAACAATTACAAAGGCATTAGGGTCATATTTAATGATGTAAGCAAGGATGTCACCTGTAGAAGGTGGACTATCTAACACGTCATCTTTTGAAATTAGATAAAGGACATTGTTATTTACTAATTTACTAAGTCTATCTGCTCTTTCATTTGCATCAATTTTTAGGTATCCTGAATTTAGTTCCATAGAATACCAGAGATTAGCAGTGGCTACTGCCTCATCTTTCGTGATTGGTGCAGAGAATACATTTATTATACCTAAATAGAGGGCAAGTATTAGAAAGAGCAATATAACACCAAGTTTTTTAAGTTTGTATCTTGTTTTCATTGTTCTTACCTCTTCATATATACTAAATTTGGATAACAACTATTTTGAACTTTCTAAGACTTTAATACGTGCCTCTAATTTTTGATTCTCTGCCTTGAGTTCCTTGACTGCCTCGATAAGGACTGCAACCATATCGGTGTATTCAACGGACTTTTCTCCTGTGGAGGTCGTCAAAACTGTTTCTGGCAGAACTTTTTCGACTTCTTGAGCAATCAAACCGATTTGTCTGCCTTTATCGAAACTCTTATCAGGATACAGATCTGAATTCCAATCGAACTCCACACCACGCAGCTTAGATACTTTCTCAAGAGCGCTATCTATTGGAGTGATATTTTTCTTCATCCGTGCATCACTGGTGATGTTTATGCTGGTAACTCTTACAGCACCATTGACGTCTAATTTGAATGAAGCACTTGGAGATGTCGTATTGATACCAACGTTCTTGTTCACATTATCAATGACCATAGGATGGGAATAGTCTTCTGTTGTAAAATGAAGTTTTTTATTGAAGTCAATATCCACGGCGGAACCTGTAGTTCTCATCTTTATCCATTTACTGCCGTCACTGCTTCTTGCTTTAATAGTATCAAGAACTGTTAAATTTTCTTCTGGAGTTGTTGTTCCGATACCAACATTTTGACTGAAGTATCCACGTCCAACAAAATAACCTGCCCAGTCATTAGTTGAATCTGGTGCATAACCATAGACACCACAACTATAGCTACCAAGAAATCCGGTATTTCCACTTGTTGTGTGCCTGCCATAAACACCTCTGTTATAGCTTGAATCTGCTGTTACTACACCATAGACCCCATAGGCATAGTACAGCGCCTTGTCATTATACCCATATACGCCATAAGTATTTGTAACGGAAGAACTCGTTGGATATCCATATACACCCTTGTATAATCCGGAACCGGTAACACCCGGACCACTGCCTGTGTTTTCTCCCTTAATAATGGGACTTGAACTTGAGCCACTTAGAGAAAGAGGAACATCAACATTCAGCGTAACACTGCCCGATGCGCCACCCCCATTTAAACCCGTTCCTGCATTGACTGCAGTGATATCCCCATAAGAGGCAGCAGAAGTTTGAAATGATCCATCCGGGAAGATAAGTCCATTGCCTTTTTCTGAAATTTTGATATTTCCGTAAACATCTAATTGTTCTGAGGGTCTTGCTGTTCCGATACCGACGCCACCAGCAGCGCGAATGAGAAATTGGTTATTATTTGTAGAGATAAAATCCGCATTCAGAGAATCTGCCCAAACAAATGTGCCACCAGTAACTGCTTTGGCTCTCCGACCTGCTGCAAAACTGTAAGAACCACTTGCCGTATTAAAAATTCCACCGGGAATTGCAGAATAATTTCCACTTCCTAAGTTCTGAAAACCTCCTAAAACGCCTGAATAGCTACCACTGGCTGTATTAAATGAACCACCACCAATAGAACTATAATTATTACTCGCCTTGTTATTATATCCTCCTGCGACAGTAGCATATACAGCATCAGTAGTCGTTTCGTTATCATTACCTGCCTGATTTTTTCTTCCTCCACTTACCGTTCCATAATTATCTTGTACAAAGTTAACTGATCCTGATTGCCCGCCACCACCTATAGTACCCCCATACGCACCGGAAAGTACGTAATTTTCATTCCACCCGCCGATAACATTAGGACTTGTTGCATCAGGTTCAAGACACAGTACACGTAAACTATTTACTTTTAGTTCAAGAGCTACATCATCTGTGGTCCCTACAAAATTTGTTCCCGGAGTTGTTCCAGCATTTCCTGTAACCTCCCAAGGAATACTTATACTATAAAGACTTAAAGTAAAAAGGATTGTTAAGAGCACAAAAATTACTGATATGGAATGTTTTGTTCTTCTTTTCATTTTCATTTTTCCTTTCTTAGCAAAATTCATTTAATGCATCAACTGTAGGCGAAGTCACGTGACCTCGCTTTTCATTATAGAGCATTAAGATAAGTCATAACGTGACAATTGACTTTGATCCGATTTCTTAATTACTTCACTTCATCTCCTTTCCTTTTTATCTTTGAAATATACTGGAGAATAACTGTTTGGGGTTGAATGCCATTTAAGTTAATCTCCCAATCCTTATCCGTAATAGTTAAAAATATATCTCAAAAATAATAAAAATGTCAAGTGCAAATTATCTTCCAATAATCTAAATAATTAATTATGTGTGATGGTTGATTCTAACAATTTAAGATATTTAGGTGCTAACATGGAAGGGGTTAAGGAGTAATAGGAACGGTAAATTTCACACTGGTGCCACCGGTTGGATTACTCTCAATCCAGATTTTTCCGCCCTGGGCTTCAACACTCATTCGGCAGAAAGTTAAACCTAATCCACTACCTGTTACGGGGATTCCTTTACCGCTATCCACTTGTGCGAACTTGTCAAATACCTTATCAGCCCACTCCATAGGAACACCCGAACCTTCGTCTAACACACTGAAAATAACATTCTTATTGTCCTTTGAATCTACGCGAATAGTAACATTTTTTTCTGGTGGGGAAAATTTGATGGCATTTCCAAGCAGATTCACTAAAACACGGGATGTGAGTTCCCGGTCTATGTTAAGGGTCGAAATATCCGCGTTAATCTGACTAATTAGTTTAATCTCTTTGTGTTCTGCCCATAAAGATACCTGGTGAAATGACATTTCTATCAAGTCTTTGATTGGGACATCACTTTTTTGCAACTGAAATTTGCCTTTTTCCAACCGAGATAAATCGAGTAAGGCATTAATTAGGGTCAACATCCAATTGCCCGAACTTAACGATATTCTAATTAAAGACTTCTCAGTGGCATTAATCTCTTTTTCAAACATTGACTCCAGTGCTTCAAGTCCCATCATAATGTTGGATAACGGTGAACGCAAATCGTGGATGATGAACTGCATCAATTCCTTTTCCTTTTCATGCTCCTGGATTAATGCCGAAACAAGATAGGTTATGATAAGGAAGAAATTCAATCCAACAACTGCATTCCATAAACGAATAAAGGGATGAATGGCAAAGTTTGTTGTTAGAATATCTATAACAAACCAGGCTATTACGCTTATGATAGATATGGCTATTCCACCTTTTCGACCAAGAATAATGACAACTAATAGGATGGGGAATAAGTAGAAAATCGAGAAGGCAAGATGGGGACCTGTAAGATAATCCAGAACCGTAACCAGAATTACCTGCACAAATCCCAGAGCTATTAAAAATGACTTCGGTTTTTTCGTAAGATATTCAATTACGTTCATAATAAATCCTCTCTCTGTATACGGGTAAGTTTTAATACCCAGTAATTCCCAATGATTTAATTTGAGACCTCTGAAATATTGGCTAATTTCACTTAAAATTGAGATTGCCACGCCTGCCCTGAAGGCAGGCTCGCAATGACACTCTTCGTTTCCTCTCCCCTTGTGAGAGAGGATTAAGGAGAGGGGTATATGTCATTGCGAACAGTCTTATCGTGAAGCAATCTCGTAGTTAAAAAAACCCAGTTTTTCAGCGGTCTCAAATAATCACTATACAAATTTTTCTTCAAAATTAGTCAATGAATTTTGGGCAATAAAAAAAGCTTTTGATAGGAAAAATCGAAGATAATAAAATATGTGACTATTTCAAAATTGTCTCTTATTAATTGAATAAGGAAGAAATACTTAGGATTGGTATTTTTAACTAATTAATCATTGGATTATTACGGATTTTCAACATTCAATATTTGGAAAGTTGACATTAAGCTAAAGTTGAGTAATATTTATATCAAAATGATGAGTGAATGTATGATTTGATAAGGCTGTATTTAATAAAATCAAATAGGAGGGTGTAAATTTGAGATTTGCAAAATTATTTAAATTCATTTTTTTATATTTTATTTTTTTACTTTTGTTCATAAATGTTATTAATTCCGCTCCAGCAGAGCTTGTAACTGCCTATGGTGATGAGTTTTCTTTGAATGGGCAAGCATATAGATTTATTGGTGTGAATATGCGGGGACTTTGTCACTATGGTCATGGCGACCCGCTACCATACACGAGTTCCAGTCATATCGACGAAAATCTTGATGGTGTTGCTTCGATGGGTGGAAAGGTGATTCGCCTCTTCGCTGCCGTTAATAATACTATGAATCAGGATATCGTTGACCGTTTGAAAACTGTTCTCGATAAAATGGAGACGCGTGGACTTAAGGCAATCGTTTGCTTCACAGATGTTTATAATACTAATTTTCATCCACCCGGAGATGATAGTTATTATCAACTTCAACCCGGTGGCTGGACACTCCTCGATGATACCTGGTTCGCAAGTGGGTATACAATTAATTATTTACCATTGGTTCAGCTTGCTGTAACTCAATTGAAAGACCATAACGCAGTTTTCGCCTGGGAATTAGGGAACGAAATAACCGATATAAAAAATCCGAATAACATCATTTCCTTCGCAACCAATGTGGCATCCGCAATCAAGGCGATTGATTCATATCATATGGTTACGACAGGATTTTTGAGCATTGACCATACACAAATCGGTGAGACGAATGGTTATAATCTTTATGCGAATCCGAACATCGATTTTATCACGGTTCACTCTTACAATGGCGAATATCATAATCAGAACTGGGCGGTTCATAGTCGGCTTCGAAAGCCCTTAGTCCTTGAGGAATATGGCTTTTCCGCAAGTTCAGGCGACCGTGTTACGAACACTCAGAATTTGGTGAATGAATGGTTTGATGTGCATTGTGCGAGAGGTTTTATGCAGTGGGGTTATCAGGCTCAGGGCTATGATATTGGCGATGGAGATAATGATGTCGGTATGGATCAATATGCTCACCCCGATTATACCCAATTGTTTAATATTTATCAGACGAGAGCGAATCTAATTGCGAGTAATCCGATTACGTTACCGGCAAGACTTACACCACAAGGTGAAAATGTTGCACGATATAGTATTAATTGGCAGGCTGATAGCGTTTATAATAGCAGTTATGGTGGGGATAAGGCGTATGATGGAATTATCAGTGGAACGAGCAAATGGTGTTCGAATGGAAATCCACCACCGCATTGGCTTGCTCTTGATTTGGGACAGATGCGATTAATTGATGGATTCACGATTCGAATGGCAGGGGTAGTGGAATTAGAAAGTTTTAATGCAAAAAGTTATCAGATTCAGTCTGGAAGCTCATTAACTGGACTCTGGACAACTGAATTCACCGTTTCAAATCCAGCTCAATTCAGTTTTTATCATTCGATTTTTGATACGCCGAAATTAATGCGATACATTCGACTCTATGTAACCAACACAGGTATTGACAACTACTGTCGAATCACAGAGGTTGAAGTTTATGAATATGCAAGTAGTGTATTAAGTTGGACATTATATTAAAGATTTTTTGAAACCGCTAATTTCGTGAATCGACACGAATCTTTAATGAATAAACCAAAGATGAACACGAATAAACACGGTTAAAGAAATATCTAACCACAAAAAAATAAATAATTAAAAATGATTCATTGATGGCACAACGACCACCAATAGAAAAAACCAACGACTAACAGCCAACTACTAACGACCAATATTGTTGTGGTAAAATATGCTAATTTAACCGCAACGGGCGCAAAGAAGGCACCAAGAACGCAAAGTAATTTTAGTTGTGGTCATCAACTTTTATGCGAGTTTTTATTGACAAGAAAAGTAAATATAAGCTATTATGTTTTTTGTTAAGAGTGATAGTTAAAGAGACTAAAGAGTGGAGTAAAAAAATGAGACTTGCAAAATCTATTTCGGTATTGATTTTGGTTTTTATTATTAATTTTCATTCTGCCGAAGCCAGCCCTCCTTATAACTTTACGGTTAATACACAAGAAAGCAAACTTACCCTTGAAATATCTGCCACTGTTGATATTCTCTCATTAACAATAGGAAGTGATGAGAAGGAAATTACTCTTGCCGGCAACTTTCAGGCTGTTTATCAACCCGTCGTAGGCAACTTCGAAACGGTATCTATAACGGCGATGTCTATTAATTCCTTAGAGAATTACAACCATACCTTTTCCTATGACTATGATAATGCTAATATTACTATAGACGTATCAGTAGAGGACATTTCCCTAAATTTAACACGACCTTCTGATATTGTTACCATAGATAGTAGTGGGCAGGCTCTTGTAAATGGACATAAATTTATCTTAACCGGAAATTTGATTTATTCGTATGAGATAAAATTCAAATTTGGTGGGATAACTATAACTGGTGGAGAAACTGAGACTATCGAGGAGTCTTTTGAAGAGGAATTTTCATATATAACCGAACCATATCTCAATGTGCATCCTGGGGATACGGTTAAAGGAAGTTGTGCGATGGGCTTTCACACTCACAATAAAAAAGATGATAATATAGATCTCTCGCTTGATTTTGGATTTGATATTCAAGGCTATGCAACCGCACCTCAAGGTAACGCAGTAAAAGACCAATGGCAATTTTACGAATGATTTTGTGAGCAGGGGCTTGGGATCAAGACTAACATTTGAAACCACGAATCACACGAATCTTTAATTAATAAACCACGGATGAACACGGATAAACACGGTTAAAGAAATATCTAACCACGAAAACACGAAACCACGAAAAAATAAATAATTAAAAATGATTCATTGACGGCACAACGACCACCAAGAGAAAAAACCAACAACTAACAGCCAACTACTAATAACCAATATCGTTGCGTTCGTAGTGTCGTTGTGGTAAAAGAATTTAACCGCAAAGGGCGCAAAGAAGGCGCTGAGAATGCAAAGTAATTTTATGAAATTGAATCTTTGTTTTCTTTGCGTCTTCTCTGTGCCCTCTGTGGTTGAAATATTTTCAAATTGTCCGTTTCTATGGTGATTATTCATACAAATTCCACACCGGATTTGGCACGTCTGTTTGGGGTGAGGCGGAGAGGACTACGGTGTTGGTTTCCTCATTCGTTGCCTGGTCTTCGGCACGAACTCCGAAATAGTAAGCCTTTGTGGGGTCAAATCCGTCTACGAGTCCTGTTAATGCGCCAACAAATGTCACCGTCTTGAAAGGTGTTGTGAAAACAGCACCAGCAGTCTCAGCACAATAGACATTGTACTTTATCTGGTTTGAAGGAGTAGAATTATCCGTTGCAGGAGACCAGGTAACTTGAGCAGCAGTATTCGCATACGTGCGGTAAACTGCCTGAATCCCTGGAGGAACACCCACACCATAAGTGGGTGGATTACTATCACCACCAACTTGTTGGGTGGTAATGGTATCCACCTCTACAATAGCGCTGACAATCCAGCTTGCATCGCACTGAACAGTTACGTAGCGGTAGTTGGAGTTGTTACAATTAACAGTATAGGTACCGTTGGAATTAATTTCCTGGTAAAAACCAGCAAAATCACCTGAAATATCAGTCCAGCCGATTGTAACAAGAGCATTAAGTCCTGTGCTGATATTAGTAATAGTAAATGTTGCCTTCCATTCACCCGAAGTAAAACCCGTCTCCTGCTGCCAAATACCTGAAGTGCCATTCAGAGCAAGAATACGAACATAAGAGAATGGGTCAGGATAAAAAGCAACGCTTCCTGAACCCGTATAATATTTTGTCCAGAACGCTTCCCCAAGGTCAAAATTCCCATTGAGAATGGGAAATGCTAATGAACAGAGTGTTGTCAAAGCTATTAATAGTATGATAGTTTTTCTCATTTTTTTAATCCTCCTTTAAAAGATAATATAACAATAAATGGTTATTGTCACTTATTATTATCTTTTACATAAATCCCACCATAGATAGCATCACAGTCACATCGCCAGAAGCAATCTACTGAACTGAATCCACTTTCGCGGAGTTTATCAAAATGCCAGGCAAGTGGAAGACCTTCTTCTACACCTCCTGCCCACTTATTAATGCTGGATTGATGAACTTCGTCAATATTGATTCCGAGAGTTTTTGCATACGCCTTCCAGAAACTATTCCAGTCATCTGCATTGCCCTGACCTTCCTGATTCCGCATCTCCTGCCGATGCTTTTCCCAAGCCTTCTGGATAGGTGAAAAGTCACTACCAACGTGGTCAGCGTTTAAAAAAATACCATTAGGATTTAGAATTTTTGCTATTTGGTGATACAAAGTTTCCAATTCATCAGGCATAAGCCAATGAAGAGCTGTGGCTGAAATAACCGCATCTATAGTTTTTGGCACATTTCTAAACCAGGATTTATCCCGAAGGTCAGCAAGAATAATTTTTGCTCGTTTACCGAATTTTGACAATCTTGCTTTTGCGAGAAGTAATATTGTAGGATCAAAATCTATGCCAACGACTTCTGAATTTGAGAATGCTTCAAGCACTGGAACCATTAAGCTACCAGGACCACAGCCAAGATTAAGCACACGTGAGATATTTTCTTGTGTCTCACGTATTAGCCGTACTATTAAAGCAAATCTTTCGGCACGTCTTACAAGATAGCGTTCTTGCATTCTATCCCAGCGATTAATCCAGTATTGCCAATCAAAGTCTTTTGGGGGTTTGATTTCATCCATAATTTTCCCTTATCACTATAAAATAAAGCCCGATTTTTCTTTCCTTTCAAGTTTTTTCTTTTTTATCATCATATCCCTACTTACTGAATTGAGAACTCTGAAATAGTAGTAAAAGCATAATGTAGTGGTGCGATTTATCGCACAAAATGGATAATGTCGGATAATAAATTTTCAAAAATTGTTGCTCATTAATTTAATATAGGAACAATAGATAAGACCCATAGTTCCTTAAGCCCCAGAGGGGCAATACAATTGTAGCCACGACCGGAAGGTCGTGGTAAAGAATAAGGTAAACTGTTTTTACCATAAAAGCCCTGTAGGGGCGACACAATGTAACGCAGGCATCTTGCCTGCATTTGCAGGGAACAAGTATACTTGTTCTGTATGCCGACGAGACGTCGGCGCTACAATTCTGTCGCCCCGCTGGGGCTTAAGACATATATAAAACCAATTTCTTATTCCTTAGACCCCGACTTGCCAGTCGGGGCTACAGATGGATCGCCCTTACAGGGCGATCCAGAGCTTCTTTCACCTTCGTCAGGCTTCTCTTAGACTACCTTATATACTTCTCTGACATAATCTCAATACTAATAACGTACAAGTGCTTGTCAGGAATAATAGGAATTGTCTCTTACCGTATTTTTATGTATAAATAATACTTCATAATTTATGGACAATAATTTTTGAAAATTTATAATCCGACCGCTACCAACTTGGATTTTGTCATTCCCACGAAAGTGGGAATCCAAAAAGAATTCAACCAAATTTTGTGTAATTCTGGATTCCCGTTTACACGGGAATGACAAATTAGCCAGTATTTCAGAGGTCTCGAGTTGAGCTTTTTGCTCGAAGTTCTATATCTCGAATCTGTAGTGTTTGACCATCTTTTGTTGCGGCATCTTCGGGCAATGATATCGTCAGAGTATGCTTACCAGCTTTTACTTTTGTGATTGGAATTTCTACTGGGACAAAACGTTCCCATCCATCTGAACCTTGAAATTCTACTTTTTGTAATTCTCTATCATCAGGTTGAATATAGAATGTGATACCTTTGAGGGGGCTTGCCAAATAAATGGAACAGGTAAAATCCCCGTCCGTTTTATTTTCAAACTCCCACAAGAGTTTATCCAACGGTTTAGCATTCAGATACCATTGAGTCTGAGCATACTCCCAGTGCACAGCAAGACGGTTCTCATCGACACCCTTCGCTTCATAGATTGGAAGAATTATTAATTCGTTAGGGTTTAATAGCCATTTCCAACGCGTAGTATAACGTGCCGGCATTTCATCGCTGATTAAAGGCTCTCGTGTCTTTATCTCCTTAGCAAAATCCTCAATCATCTTCCGCAACTCTTCTGAGGTCATATTTACAGAAGGATACCTTTCCGAATCCGTTAGATAGCAAAGAAGCTGGTCGAACATATAACGAGTAGCCACAGACCATGGAAAACTTTGAGTTAAATTAAGGGTGCTTACAAAGACTTTTCCTTTTCCTACTCCGAGCTCGACCATATAACCTTTATTCTGGCATCGGTAAAAGTTGTCAATTGTTCGGATTAAAGGTTCGGTTCCTTTAGGGAATCTATCCAACTGCAAGGATTTAGCACGATAAATCATAGGCCAAAATTGAATGTCACAAAAACCCTCATTGGGGAAATTGTCCAATGCTGGATGTGGGTAAATAATAGTGCCACTATTACCATAACGTGATTTGGAATTACTGCAAATTGTCAACCACTTTGTGCAAAGTTCATCAAGCTCAGGGAACACTACAGGGGCTTGTGCAGCAGGAATAAATTTGGTGATATGCAGTCCGAAAATACCCATCTCTTCGGGCCAATGCCAACTTTTATCAGAGATAATCCAGAGATTACCACCCTCAGCTAAATATTTATAAAATGATTCCTGCCAGGAATCGGTAATAATTAAAGAGGCTTTGCTCTCAATGACATTCCAATTTTCGTCATTTATGTAATTCATTTGAGGATAGACATCCAAATAAGTTTTTAATCTTTTGCGTGGATCCCATATTAATATTTTACTTTGGATTTCGGGCTTCAGAGTATCTGTCGGAAATGCCCAAAAATACCACGTGTTATTAATATAAGGTCGTGTATTCGACAGAGCTGCAAGGAGAGTAAGTTTTGCAGGTTTATGTAGAGTTGGGACAACCACCTTGATTTTACCGATTTCAGCAACATTAACAGCTCCAACATTAACATTGTCAAACGCTCCCTCGGTTAGAACTTTTGCACCATTCATTAGCCACCATTGGCATTTGGGCGCTGAGTAAGGCTCTGAACCGTGATGTGAAATTTCTAAAGTAGCTTCTAATGTGTCACCATATCGAAAACAACGCTCATTCCAGGTACACAATAAGACTGTCTCGCCATTAGTTCGGAGAAATTCTTCTGCTGTAACATTCTTAGGATCAGAAAAATCATCGACTACTCCGGAAACTTTTTCCTCATTGTCAGTGAAACGCAGCATACTATAACCGTCCAGTTCAGGGAACTTCCGAGCTTCTTCCAGCATTTCCTTGCGGCAGATAGCTTGAATTTTCTCAGAGTTTTTCACGAATTCTGGAAGAAGATGTTCCAAATTATTCCTCTTTGCATTCTCCCTTGTCTCTTTTAACCAGAATGGCTCTTCATCGTACTTCGCACTCAATTCTATATTGGGAAAAGATGCAACAAGAGGATATTCGTGGGCTATAATCGGGAATTTATCACTTTGTCCTTTCCCATCTCCACGCAGGTAAAACAAGAATGCCTCATTGGTGAACTTAGCTATGTGCTCATATTCTCCGATTGGACGCTCTATCAGGTCATATTTACCAAAAGCATCGTTAAATGGATTAGACCCGGAACGGTTTAGAACAAGAACACCCGGATCCATCTCTTTGGCTAAATCATACAAGATGTCCTGGCAACGAATCAATCCTGGTTCATTTGTATAAATCTCATTTCCCATACTATAAATGAAAGTACAGGGATGATGCCGTCCCTGTTTTATCATATTAATCCAGTCATTCTTTGATTGAATGAATCTTTCTGATTCTGGATCTGTGCCGATTTTCCCTCCGATTTCCATTTGGATGAGAACTCCAATTTCATCGGCAACCTTTAGATACATTTCGCTTGGCATATGTGAATGATGACGCACTGTATTGAAGCCATACCGCTTAAGTTGCTTAAGTCTTTTAAGCGAAGCCTCTCTATTTAGGTTACCAAAGATATTCTCTTTCTCATGTCCACAGGCACGAACATAAAATGGTTTATTATTAATATAGAAACGCCCTTCCCGTGACTCGAACTTTCGCATACCAAATCTCTCGATTGCTGATGTTAATAAAGAACCGTGCTTGTTATAAAAAAACAAATCTACAAGATAAAGATTAGGTGTTTTAGGATGCCAAAGGATTACTGGATCAATATTTAAAACAAGTTGTAGAGAGGCAATGCCTTGCGTCTCTATATTGATTAACTTAATGCCGTTAAATTTTTTTATCGAACCATCTGGATAATGAACACAAACATCAACAGTTGCATCCTGAAAACGCTTTAAATTTCCTTCACGAGGCAATATACGTATTTCAATTTGTCCCCGGTCAATATCTGAAAGAATGTAGATATCATCAATAATCCGATCTTCTGCACCCCACACAAATGAGAAACAGGTCAAGATTAATGATGTTACAAGAATTACAACAACGGATATTCTCTCCATAATAAATCTCCTGTTGAAATTTAACCTCTTTATTGTTACGTCTTTTTCATAGATATATATATATGCAAAAAAAATAGAGGTCAATTTTTTATTACTTAATCTTAAAGTAATCCTGACAACTATAATTATTATTTGAATCAACAAAATTCCCTCTGATTCGCAATTTTTTTAATACCTCCCAAATTATTTATCTTGCAAATATGCGATGATAATAATAACAATTATGTTCTTAAATCTAAATTTAAAAAAACTCATTTTACTATGCATATAGCACGAGTTATTGGAACAGTTGTTTCAACAATCAAACACAAGTCGTATAATAATCGGAAGTTATTGTTAGTTCAGAGATTGGAATTGAATAATGAGCCTGTTGGGTATCCCACTATTGCGATAGATTATGTGGGTGCTGGTGTTGGGGATTATGTTCTTGTAGGATCGGCTCCAGGGCTTGCTTCGACTGTGTTTAAACTAAAGAAGGCTCCGATGCGTGAGCTGATTATGGGGATTATTGATAAGGTGGAGACTTCTGAAACTGAAAAATCATTTGGAAATAGTTACCAAAGAAATAGTTAACCGCAGAGAATGTAGAGAAATTAATAAGACAATTGAAAATGTAAAACTGACAACAGACAATTGGAAATAATTTAATTATGAAGAATATGAAGAAATACGAAGAAAAAATTTATTAACAGGGATATACAGGATAAACAGGATAAATTCAGTTCATTTGATTAAAACGACTGAAGTTATATGATTTCTACTTGTGAAATTTCGATTAATTAAGAAAAAGCTCTTGACATACATTTTGACCCTTTGCTAATCATCTTCGGTCATTTTTTATTCATATATGATTTCATTTGACAAAATTAGATAAAAATTAATTAAGATTTTGTAATATTTTTAGTTCATTCTTAACGCTCTTAGCGAGCTCTGCGTGAAAGGTTATTTCTCGCAGAGAACGCAGAGTCCGCAGAGAAAAACATTTTTTAGAAAGGTGGTAATCGAGAAGTGCCGAATATAAAATCAGCTAAGAAAAGAGTGAAAACGAATAAGAGAGATACTCTGAAAAATAAACATTATAAAAGTATGCTTAAGACCAAACTGAGAAATGTTCAAGAAGCTATTGAGGCGGGAGAGAAAAATAAAGTGCAGGCTTTGCTTAAAGATGCGCTTAAAACTATAGGAAGAGTTGAGGCAAAAGGCATCATCCATAAAAACAATGCGGCTCGAAAAAAATCTAGACTCGTGAAGAGAGTTAATACATTTCTTGGAGCATCTCCTATTCAGCCATCAGAGCCTAATTCAGCAGCATCAGCTGAATCAACTCCCATAGAATAATATTTGGTTAATAATAAAATAAAAGACCACCTGATTAAAAGGTGGTTTTTTTATTAGCGAAGATTCGCGTAATTCGCGGTTAATTCATTTGGGTGTGGTTTCATTGTTAAAATTAGTGTTTGTTGAATAAAAAGCAGGAAACTTTGTGGTCTTTATTAATCTCGATGAATTGTGGAGTCATTTCAGAACATTGTGCCATTTTATATTTGCATCGGGGATGAAAATAACAACCTGACGGAGGATTAATTGGACTCGGAACATCTCCTTCGAGGAAAATTTTCCTGCTCCGTGTCTTCGGGTCAGGAACAGGAACTGCTGCCATCAGTGCCTTAGTATAAGGATGTAAAGGATTAGAAAAAACTTCATTCTTCTTGCCGAACTCAACAATCTTTCCAAGATACATCACCGCTACTCTATGTGCAATGTAACCAATCAAACTCAAATCGTGAGAAATGAAGATATAAGAAAGTCCCATTTTCTCTTGAAGACTTATAAGTAGATTGATGATTTGAGCCTGGATAGAAACGTCAAGTGCTGAGACTGGCTCGTCTGCTACAATTATCTCTGGTTCAACCGCAATCGCTCTTGCAATGCCTATTCTTTGTCTTTGTCCACCACTGAATTCGTGAGGAAATCTTTTTATGTGTTCAGGATTCAGTCCAACAGATTCAAGGATTTTTGCGACTTTTTCCCATTTTTCTTTCCTTTTGGCAAGTTTATGAATTGTCAGTGCTTCGGCAACAATGCTTCCAACGGTCATTCTGGGATTTAAGGATGAAAAAGGGTCTTGAAAAATCATCTGCATAAATTTTCGATAAGGTTTACTTTGTTTATTGGAGAGTGTGCTTAGATTAGGTGAGTCCTTGAAATAAATTTCACCTGCCGAAGGCTTAAGAAGAAGTAAGATGGTTCTGCCAAGAGTAGTTTTCCCACATCCACTTTCACCGACAAGACCGAGTGTTTCCTGAGACTTTAAATCGAATGAGACGTCATCCACCGCTTTTACATAGCCTATTGTTTTGGAAAAAACGCCTTTCGTTACGGGGAAAAATTTTCTGAGATTTATAATTGTGAGGATAGGCTTATTATTTTCCATTAACTTAACAATATTAACAATAATTTCTCAATTTCATATCACTGTCTACATTCCGATGTCAATTAATTATAGTTTAACTTAGTCGGGGACAGGTATACCTGTCCTTTATATACTAATTATTCCCACAAACTCCAGTTGTGAACATAAGTAGGACCGATGAATTCATCTGCTCCAATATCATAATCTGATCCATCGCCACGAGGTTCTGATGTTCCATTAAATCCTCTTTGTTGACCTTCAAAATCTTGTGTTAAACCTTCAATGTACATTCCCGCATCAATACAAGGTGAAGTGGACTTTAGATGAAAATCATTATCTTGATAAGTGGTGAAATCATCATCTGCACCATCAGGGTCAACAAATTGTGGGTCATCTGTGATATTTCCAGTTCCGCCAAGTGCCCATTCTTGAATACAACAATATTCCGGAGGAGTTGGTTGATAATCTGCAAGGGAAATTTGTGCATTATCTGGACTGCTATTTTGCCAGATAATGCAATTTTGAATTTTCGCATCGATGTTTCCATAATCTTCATAAATTCCCCCACCAGAATAGTATGCATTATTTGCATATATAGTATTATTTTGTAAAGAATAACTCTGATAATATGTTGCTACACCACCACCAAAATCAGCCCAATTACGGTAAATTAAATTGTTCCGGATAACACCTGAACAGCTACATAATCCACCACCAAAGTAATTAGCTGTATTACCACAAATGATATTATTTATTATGTTAGAGCATTCTAAAAGTCCTCCTCCGCCGTCTACACCAGAAGAGATACAAAAATACGCCCAGTTATTCACAATAATATTATTTTCGATATTGTTGCATTTAGCTAAACCACCACCACCCTTTGCCCAATTCCCAGAAATGGTATTATTACGAATAATACCCCCATCACACTTGTATAATCCACCACCACTTTGTCCTAAATTCCCTGAGATTGTGTTATATTGAATTGTACCATTACATTTTGATAGTCCACCTCCAAATATGTCAGCGGTATATTCTTCCCAAACATTACCAGAGATATTATTGTATTGTATAATCCCATTACAGTTATAAATGCCACTCGCTGTATTTCCTGAAATATTATTATACTGAATGGTGCCATTACATAATTGGAGTCCACTCCCATTATTTTCCGTGATAACATTATTCTGTATTAATCCGTTACAATCAAATATTCCACAAAATGAATCCCAGTAATCTCTTCCTGTATTTTTGTTAATTAGATTATTCTGGATCAGCCCGTTACAGTCGTAGATTCCACCGTCATAATTGCCTATAATTCTGTTATACTGAATAGTTGCCATTGTTCCATTTCCTTTGATGCCACCACCCAGATTATTTTGTGATAGAGCTTTACCGTTTGTGATAGTAAAACCAGTAATTTTGCAGTTTTCGTCTTCTGTCCCATTGAAAATAACGACTGGAGCGATTAAGTTTCCATCAATTGTTGTTCGTGCTACAATATCAGGATTATTCGGATCTGTAGAACTTAAAATGATATTTTTACCTTTTAAATTGATATTTTCAACATAAGTTCCTTCTGAGACGATTATGGTGTCCCCATCAAAGGCTTCATCGATTGCAGATTGAATAGTGAGGAAATCTTGTGGGACAAATATGATATTGCTATAAATCCAATTTGCACCACCAGATAAGTTCTTGTTCCCGGTTGCTTTTTGTCTATATGCCCGATTACTTACATCCATAAATGAGTTTTCAAGCGGATTATCGACATTGAGATATCTCGGGTCATTTGTTATGACATTGGGACCAAAAGTAATTCCTGATATTCCGGAGCGAACGCGCTCATCAATCGCATAGGGACCTTGTTCGACTATCGCACAGTTATCAATGTTAATTCCGTTAGTAGGGACTTCAAATCCGACAAAACCGTCAAATTTAGTGTCTTGACCACTGATGATACAATCTCGCATTATTATACTCCCATAACCACCTACACCAAAATAAGTACAACTTGGGCTGTGAAGTGTTAAGCGGTCATAGGTAGCATTATTTCGGGGTCCATCAACAATACAAAAACCAGGAACATTGATAATTATGTCAGAAAGTGTTAAATTAGCACCCATATAGCTACTAATCCCACGAGAAGCAGGATCACCATAAGCATCCCCCGGTCCACCCCCCACAATGATTGCTTTCGAAATGTTTGCTTCTATGATTCCATTACTGACTTTAAACCAGAGTCCATGCCCTGCTAATGGGTCGGCGAGATAGGTGCAGTTCATCGGACCTTGAGTCTGGTCATCTCCTGTAACAATAAAAGTGTTGTTATATCCATCACAAGAAACTTTTATATTAGACCATCCGCCACCTTTAACAACGCAATTTTTAAATGTAACAATATTATTTGTAGAAAGACCATAATTTATAAAAACAGCAGCGGAAAATGGATTGGAAAAGAAAACACAGTTATCAAGAACTAAATTGAAAGATTCTCCGTATTCAGCGTAATATTTAAATAGATTTACTGTACCCGTTCGGTTTGAACCAACAGAGGTTGGGGGCATTTTGGCTATAGCTTCTTCTTTACTTGTTACTAAGGGAGTAAAAGTTATTGCATCAATTTCAGTAACGATGCAATTTATAAAAGTAATCGTGTTAGAAGTTGTGTTACTACTAATTTCTCCGATACTAATTACCTCATTTGTAAATGTGTTTCCATTCTTTGAAGGATAGAAGAGAATATCTTTGAAAGTAACATTATGTTCATTCTGACAAATAACAAGACCATCAGTAAGTGAATTGATTCCTAACTGAAGAGCGATATAGACTAATTCACCTGGATTTGAGGATTGCAAAATAGTATCACCTGTAATATCGCCCTGACCTAATGTAATATCATTTAAGGTTAATGATTCCTCATATATCCCATTAGCAGGATCAATATTGATGATAAAAGGAGGAGTTTCATTAGCATTTATTCCTCCGGGACAGCAGCTATCGATGGCAGATTGAATAGTTTGGAAATCTCCTGAGGGACCGACTGAAATTTCAAAGGCATAAGATTGAAACGAATAAGTTAGTATTAATGTAAATAATAAAAGGCGGAAAGATTTATGGTTTAGAAATTTTAGGCTTAAGAAATTAAAGAGAAGAAGAAGTTTGAGAAGATTTTTTATTTTCATATTTATACCCCCACTTCAGTTATTATATAAAACTGATTTTAAGCACCGATACAAAGTTTTCAAGAGAAAAATTAGTTTAATAAAATTAAATATAAATTATAATTATTCACGAGATGAATTTTGATTTAATGAGGATTTGTAATCTCTGGAATATGCAATTTACACACCCCCACGTCTCTACTAAGGGATTTTAAGGGGATTCCGTGTAATTTTGTGTGGTTTCTTGGTTATTATATTAATATTAATCCAATATCTCTATTTCATAAGCGATTTGCTTTTGTGTTTTGCCTCTGAGAACTACTGAGGAGAGTTCGATGACTTTTAGTTTGTTTTTCTCAAAAAAACTATTCCCGATTCTTTGGTATGTCTCACCACCGATTATAATCTTACCCGGGGGCGAGATGGATTGCAGTCTAAAGGCTGTGTTAACCCCGTCACCAATTGCCGTAAAAGGTTTCAGGTCTTTCGCTCCCATTCTTCCAACGGTAACTTCGCAGGTATTTACTCCGATTCCCACTTCAAAAGGGAATTTCAATACTTTTTGATTGCTTAATTCTTTGATTCTTTTTTGTATTGAGATAGCGCAAAGTAATGCTTTTTCAATATGGTCGTCTGTGAAAATTGGAACACCAAAAATTGCCATCACAGCATCACCAATAAATTTATCAATAATCCCCTGATTCTCTCTTACAGCATTGTCTACAATATCGAAGTAATCATTGAGCATCTGAACAATCTCTTCGGGATTCAGTTTTTCGGAGATAGGAGTAAATCCACGAATATCAGAAAATAATATAGTAACCTCTTGTAATTTACCGTTCATAGGATATTTTTCGGGATTAATTATGATGTCATCGACAATTTTCGGGTCGACCATTCCTCTGAAAAGCTGATTGATAGACTTTCTTCTCCTTTCCTCATAAAGCAGTTGGAAAGTAATAATGGAGAAATCGGACAAGATAATGGCAGTAATCGGTGTAGTAACAGGAATTATAATTTTATTAATGGCTAATAATATAGAAAGGAAACTAAAGAAGAAAATGATGATTAGTGAAAAGAGAATGCCGAATTTGTAATTCATTCTTGGGAGAGTAAATCCCATTATCATTCCAACAAATAATATGATTATAAAGTTCTGATAAGGTTTAGTCTGATAAAGGAATTGCCTTTTTAGAATAGAATCAATGATATTTGCGTGAATTGCTGGGGCTGGATAAGCCTTTTCTATTGGCACAGGTTTGATATCTGTTGATGCATGAGCTGTTACGCCCACAATGACTGTGCTTCCTTTCAATCTTTCTATATCAAGTAAATTTGTTTTTCCATTTTCGATATATTCTTTATATCCTGTGAGAATATTACTTAAGGATATACCTCTTTTTATAAAGCTTTCTCCTTCAATGAAATTGATGAGCATTTGTCCTTTTTCATCTATGGGTATGTTAACATAGTTACTTAATTTGATGCACTTACCAAATTTTACTTCGATGTCTTTTGGATTAATGTTAAGAGTATTTAATATGAAGGAGAGGTCAAGATTAGGAAATAATTTTCCATTGAAAGAACAAACCAAGGGCTGTCTTCTTAAGACTCCATCGATGTCTGGTTCAATATTAATAAATCCTGTAGCTTTTGCTGAATCGAGTAGTTTGGTATCAGGAAGAGCGACATCAAGGGCTTCAAATGGTTCACCATAGGTATCAGGTGTGTAATTAATAACAGATTGTGTAAATATAATTGGGAATTCCTTTACTTTAACGTCAGTGGGCAATGAATGTTTGAAATAAAAATAATTAGCAAGATAGACTTCATTATGGGCTGAAAAATCTGTTGATAAGCGAGAATCCATCTCTCTTTTTGTGTCGAAGATAATGTCAAAGATGATATTTTTTACTTCAAAGAAATGTAATGCCTCTGTAAGTAAAACGAAAATTTCTCGTGTCTCAAAGGGATAAGTTAAACTCCCATCATTTTTCTCAGAAGGTATGACCTGGAATCTAAGCAAATCATCATCAGTAATTCCAATGAGGATAATTTTGGGGTCAATCTGTGTTTTTTTAAATTCACTGCTGAGTCTTATCCGCAAATCATAAGTCACATATTCAAATTGGGTGAGCAAATCCGCTTTTAAAAGAAAGATGAAAATAGACAAGGCTACAGCAAAAATGAAACACATCAATTTGGGATTCTGGAAAGTTATTTTTGTCTTCTGTGTTTGATTCATAATTGCCGTGTTTTTTATCGTAGTTCGAGATTTATCTCTCAGTTTATTATTTAACTGCTACGCAGTAAAAATGTTTTTTATGCTTATGTTATCAATTTTAATCTGAGAGTTTTGAAATATTTCAAAAACGAGATTATTTTATCTGTCATACTGATCCTGAAACAAGTTCGAAATGACACAATATAGTTTGTCAGTATTTCAGATGACTCAGATCATAAAAGCCCTCTTGCCTTTAAGACCACAATCAAATTATGATTCCAGTATAGGCATATTCCAATAGAAAGAACAAGTATTATCAGAAAAACCCATTTGTTTTTTGGAAAGAATCTCTCCAGCCCAATAAATATGGGGAATAAGCAGGTTATCATAAATCTATCGAGACAGGAAAATGTCCACCGACTGCTTAAACTTAAATAAAAAAGAAGACTTATCCCTAACCATAAAGTCATTAGCAGAATGAATGAATCCTGTTTGCCTAAATATTTATGAATTAATATAATCAATGCAACCACTCCTAACAAGATATTTCCCCATACGAGAATTTTTTTCATTATCGAAACGTTGTGACTCAAAGTACCTGAAATGAGCGATGCAAATGGTAAAGAAAAATCAAGCTCAATATATTTTATAATGTTTTGTCCCATATTCCCCCAGACTATTTGGGAACTTATAAGCCAGAATAAAGGAAATAATAAATAAATGATAATGGAACTGAGTATAATCCATCTATTACGTTTTTCTAAAATCATAATCAGCAACATAGGTAAAAACAACAAGATACCAACTGGTCGAACAATCGTATTAAAACCAAGAGCTAAGAATGAGAAAGCAAATCTGGATTTGCTAAATAAATAAATGGCTAACAAACTTAAAAATACGAACAATCCCTCTGACATCGCAAGAGAGCTGAATAAAAGCCAGGATGGTGTGAAGATTGAAAAATATAAACTGAGCCATTTATGATTTGTGATTTTATAAAATAGAAATACAGAAGCTATTGAGAAAATAATAGTAACAAGAATTGAGGACAACGAAAATCCTAATGGTTCGCTTATTAAATTAATTATCAGTGGATAACCAGGATATAGACGTGTTGTATCGGATGGCAAATTTTGTACATCGAATTCTGCGATTGCCTTTGCATAAATTTTATATTCTTTTCCATCGTGGAGATTAGTGTATTGAATTAAATTTACTGAGAATAGGACTATGGTGAGAAGAATGATAATTAATCTTGGGAAAAATGATGTGAGAAATAATGTGATTTTAAAGTTCATAAGAGAAACACATCTTTAATCAATTTTATGTAAGATTCTTTTTCTTTTCTCAAAGCTACAAATGTGTGTAAAACCAATTTCCTTCAGTAATGTCATTATCTCATTGAAATATCTTCCGACTTCCTCAGCTTTGTGAGAATCAGAACCAAAGGTTACTTTTATATTATATTCAAGAAGCTTTCTCAATATTTCTTTGGAGGGATATTGTTCCTGACAGGGTCTAACTAAACCACTGGCATTGATTTCCACAACCATATCTTTTTCAGAAAGTTTTTTACAAATGGCATCTATCAAATAATCATATTTCTCTCTCGGTCTAAAACCAAACTTTTTTATCAGATCAAAATGCCCAATAATGTCGATCAATCCAGTGTTAATCAATTCTTCAAGAAGATGAAAATATTTTTCATAAATACTCAACGTATTATATTTGTTGAATAATGATATCTGTTCTTCCTGGTCAAATCCCCATCTGTCAATATGATGAACGGAACCAATAATATAATCATAGTCATATTTACTACAATATTCTTTCATTATGTCAATTCTCTCTGGAACATAATCCATTTCAGCACCCAATCTGATTTTTATTTGTTGATATTTTTCTTGGAGTTCTTTGACTCTATTAATGTAAATAGGCACCTCGTCATAATTCATTGCCAATTTTTCCTTGTCCTGAATCATCCATGGGAAATGGTCAGAGAAGCCTATCTCATCAAAGCCAAGAGCGATTGCTCTCTCAACGAACTCCTCCATCTCACCCCAAGCGTGATTACAATATTTCGTATGAATGTGATAATCAATTTTCATCAATTTTATTTCCTTATTTTCTCAATGTAACAATTGCAATTGTGCGAGAACTCAGTTTCTAAACCCATTTTTTATTAAATGGGAGACAAGAGTATAAATTTATTTACTCTGCGTTCTCTACGGACTCTGCGTGATAAGAAGAAATAAATTTCTCGCAGAGACGCAGAGTTCGCAAAGACTCAGAGGATGAAGAGATAAAATTATGTATTTTATTTTGTAATCTTTATTTCTATAACAACGGTGATTTTGTTTTGTGGCAATCTTAACGATTCCTCAAATAGAACAGCTCTACCTTCTCTGGAGGTCGCTTCTAATTTTGCTTCTGTAACTTTCTCTTTTTCGGCAACGGCGATTTTTTCTTTTATATCTTCTTTATTCCTATTAATTTTATCCAGCTCAGCTTCTATTGATTTCCATTCATCTTGTGTTGTTGTTAAATAAATTTTCTCAATGCCGCTTTTGCTATCTGTTTTTCGTGTTAACTTTTCGTAATCATAGTGATAATTTTTCAAAACCTTTTTTATTTCTGTAATAGCTTTATCATAATTATCAGAAATTAAAACGTATTTTTCAGAAACTTCACTGTATGTGGGAATAGGATGGACTTCATAAGCGAGACCCTGTGGAGTGCCCAATTTTTTTTCAGTAGCAATAATTGCAGAGGGAGTAATTGTTGCAGCCTGAGTAGGTTTTGTGTGTATCACACCTTCGCTGGGATATTGAGCGGATGTTTCGGGAGCAATTGTTACTCCGGCAGAAATAGAAAGTTCCTTTTTGGGTTCACCTACTTTTTGTGAAGGTTGCATCTGTTTATATTGACCTGCTTTTGGGATTTGTTCCATAGGGACTGATGCGGGGAAAGGAGTCGGAATTTTTTCTTCATAATAATATCTTGATTGGGTTTCGACCTTATCACCAAGATAACTTGTAGAAGCTGGCGAAGGCGATGGTTGAGGTATTGCAGGAGCTTCTTTTGTAACAGTAACCGATCCACCAATACGGGTTGCAGGAATTTGTTTATCAAGTTCAGTGGAAACTTTTTTATCTTCAGATATATTTTTATATTTTTTTTCTGACAATTCACTAATCTTTTCTATAGGTGTTGGACTTGCCACATAATGACCGTAAGATTTTATTTCACCTTTTTGTCCAAGTAGAATTTTTTGTTCTTCGGGAGCAGTTTGTTTTGTCTCAATTTTCTTTTTTTCCATAATCATTCTGTCTTTGGTCGAAGATAATTGCGCTGTTTCTTCCTCAGCAGTAGTCTTTATAGAAGGTTCTTCCTTAAATTCCGATTCAGCTCTGGGTAAGATTGTTTGTGGTATTTCTTTTTTATAGATTGTGGGTGTGGTTACCCCTCTTTTTAAAAGATTCGTATAGATAAGAATAGTTGCAACGATGATAAAAATAAGACCGACTGATGCCACAGGTATTCTAATAATAAAAGGTGAAAATATTTTGTCAATAAATCCTTTTTTCTCTTTTGATTCCCGGATTTTTCCCAGAACAGTTGGATATAAGGTTTCAGGGTTTTCTTCTAATCTCAGTTTTTTAAGTGATGCGACAAGACGTTTCTCTATCTCCACTTCTTCTCTACATTTATTGCAGGTAGAGAGATGGTTCTCGAATTCCTTTATTAATTCTGTGGGCAATTCACCATCTATGTAATCCCCGATATATTTGTTAATCTCCTCACAGTTCATAATAAATACTTCCTCATTCTCTTTTTTAGTTCGCTTCTTGCACGATTCAAGCGAGACTTTACAGTCCCAATCGAACAATTCAGGATGTCAGCTATTTCCTCGTATGAGAGTTCGTCTACATAACGCATAACAATAACCTGCTTATATTCAATAGATAATTCTCCTAATTTTAATTCAAGAGTGTTTAAAAATTCTTTTTCTTGTATCTTTATATCCTGACCGGGATTACTATCAATCAGTTCCGTTTTCATCTTTGTCTCAGCGTCTTCTTCGTCAATAGAGAAAGTGAGACGATTTTTCCTTCTGGATAATGCCTTTATTCTGTCTTTAGACATATTCAGAGCGATACGATAGATATATGTTAATAGACTTGATTTACCTCTAAAATTTTTTATGTAACGAAAAAGATTAAAGAAAACATCCTGCGTTACTTCCAGAGCATCTTCATAACTTCCAATCATACGATAAGCGGTAGTGAAGATGTTATTCTGATACAAATCCATAATAAATTTCAATGCATCGACGTTTCCGTTCTTCAAGGATTCTACTATTTCGCTCTCGTTATAATCTGGTAAATCTTTTTGTAATATCAATTAACTTACCTATTATTAGACAGTTTTAATATCAAAATAGTTCCATAAATAATAATTGTTTTCAACCGATTTTTGTTTAAAGAAAATATTTTAACCGCAAAGGACGCAAAGAAGGCACAAAGAATATGGAGATAATATCAAAAAAATTCCCTATCATAATACTTAAATAAAACAAAAGCCCCAAAAACTTTAAAATCTTGTGGGGCTTTTATATTATACATTACAAAGTATAAGAACTTAATGTGTTACCCTAATTGTATATGTTCCTGTGCCACTTGTAGTGTCATAGGCACGAATCTTTACATAGTAAGTTCCTGCTGAGAGTGACCGGACAATCTTTGCAGCATAACCCACTCCGTCATCATCATCTTCCTCTATCAATGTACTCTGACTATTAGGTCCATAAAGATAC
>Ga0315274_10000248_pt1 | contig 83273 bp, 119 predicted proteins | sample YL17G02_20_MG_FD_203700 | JGI IMG/M metagenome (GOLD analysis project Ga0315274, IMG submission 203700) | Sediment microbial communities from Yellowstone Lake, YNP, Wyoming, USA - YL17G02_20 | ecosystem: Environmental > Aquatic > Freshwater > Lake > Sediment | place: USA: Wyoming | collected... | reverse complement strand
CGGTATTTCCAGACGTTGCTTTCGTCGTCAAGCCATTTCATTACTTGACCTCCGATACGGTGAGCTGCACGGCGCCGACGGCCCCACCGAAGTGGAGCGTGATCGGGGTGCGGGTGCGCGCGGGGAAGGGTTGAACAGGAACGCCGAACTTCCGGAGTTGCGTCAGCATGCGTCGGTTGGCGTCCTGAACCTCGTCCTGGGTCGCCGTCATCGTCGCCGTCATCGTCGTCGTCATCGTCGTAGCCATCATTGCCTCCTAGTGGCCTTCCGTCATCGGAAGCGCCTATCACCTTACAAGAACAATGATAATATCAAAGGGCGCAGAAGTCAAGCGCCATGCGGGAATTCTTTGCCGAAATATGAGTTATTTTGCGCTGGGACGACGGGGCGCGTTGAGCCCCAACGCCAGGCGGTTCCGTCCTTCCCACACAGCACCGAACAGTGCATCGAGACGGGTTTCCAGCGTGACGACACGCGAGGCCAGCTCACGGTGGCGCTTCAGCGCAGCCCTGGTATTGCGAAGAGTGGCGTCTTGCGGGTTCCGCTTGGTCGACTTCTTTGCCATTGTGACCTCCTATGTGTGGACGTGGACGTCTTTCGCCTGCAGCTTCACGCTGTAGCCTTCGAGTCGCAACCGATCGGCGAGTTCTTCCTGAGCATCAACCGTGGAGCACTTGACCATCAGCCACAGCTCGACCTGCTGGCCGGCGGCCGTCGCCTTCGCCGCCTTGAGCTGCACGCGCAGCTGGTCACGCGTCAGGTTCTCCTGTTCACACTTATCGAGCCAGAACGTCTGAGCAGGGACATCGGGCACGCCACCTGGATTCTCCGTCGTCGCCGTGCCAGGCACGCGCAACGAAGCGATCTCCTGGTGGTGCGAGAACGGCACGTCAGCTCGGCGGCGCTCAGGCGGGATGGCCTTACAGGTGTAGCGCGCGTTGCGGATGGACTGCAACGCGTAGTCGGTGCCGTCCAACACCTGTGAGGCGTCTTCTCCGTAGTGCTCGCCATACAGCTGCAGGTCGCCCACCCAGAACGGTGACGCCTTCTCGACCTCCATGCACCACACGACCGCGGCTTGCCAGATGTCGAACGGCACGACATTGTCGGGCACCTGCGCGCCTGTCTTCATCAGGAGAAAGGGACCGTGCGTGCAAACTGGTGCTTCCGTCTCGTCAAATTCATCCATGTCAGACCTCAGATAACGACACTATGTTTTGGCATCAAATCGAGGCACCGAGCGCAGGCGCGGTTGAGCGGGACCGCAGGAACGCCGATCCCAACAAGCGGCCACAGAAGCGGCTTATTCGGCGGCGCTTCACAGACAGCGTCGGCCTCATGGGTGCCCTTCGGCATAGGACTCGGCACGAGGTGCGCCAACTGGTAGTTCGTGCCCGGATCTATCCAATAGTGACGGTTGACGCGCACAAGCTTTCGGCCAGCCGGGTCGCGCTTCCATTTCGGTTCAGTTACGACACCGGCTGAAGGCGGCGATACGTCTTGGACTTTCCGTCCTTCCATATCAGCGTCACCAATCCGTTGGCTCCCTCCACGGGGTCCGCGAACGTGATCGTCAGCCGCTTCCCGTGTCCCAACTCTCCCGTCACCTTCGCGTGGCAGCGCCGGCTCAGACGGACGCAGTTCGAAGTGCTGAACCGCACGTTCGGCGGCAGGCCGCGCGTCTTGGACCTCGGCACCACCTCGTGCATCTCGTCCGTCTCCGCTGGTTGGCATTTCCCGCAGAGGCACGCCTTGTCCAATTTGAACACTGCTGCGCGCACCGACGTGATGACTGCCGTCTGGGACTTTTTCTTCTCGTCCTTGCGATCCTCCCGAGAGGGCGCGGTCTTCCTCTTGAAAATTTCGTCGGCGAGGCGCTGCATCTCCTGCGCGATCTTGCTCATCGTCCCTCACGAGAGATCCATTTGGGTGCGCCGACAGAACTCCGCCAGCAACAACGCATCGGCGATGGCGTGCGTCACCTTCACGCCGGGGAAGAGTTGTTGCGCGCGGGCCTTCGTCACGTTCTTGTCGCCGCCGGATAGGCACTCCATCCGACGCTGCCACTTCATCGGAGACACCTCGTCGAATGGGATTTCCTTCGCGGCCAGCGCCATGCGCACCGACCGATAGGCGCCGCCGAAGCTGAACGCCGACACCACGCCCATTTGCGGCGAGGCGTGCACCTTCTCCAGCACAGCGCGGCAGCCTGACGCCTCCGGGTCGCCATGATGCCATCCAAGCCCGCGGGCGTGTTCCAACACGGACAGGATGTCGACGTCCGTCTCCGGCATGTGCACCGCGCGCAGCATTGATCCCGTCGCGTCAATCAACGCGATACCGCCGGCCGCGCCCACGTCAACCCCGATGAAGATCATTCGCAGGCTCCGGTGGGGGACCGTCTGAGAGTTTCATGGCGAGGCCGATCCAGCGAGACGCCTGCACCCACGCGCACCAGGCGTGAGGATTTTCCTTGTCGGCGTTGGCGAGCACGCATGCCTCGTAATCGGCAGGGGTCGGCATGGGCGGAAGCGGATTCACTGCACTTCCTGGCGGATGGCCTTCAGGTTGTGAGCGAGCGCGATCTCGGTGGCGATGCGCACCACGGCTTCGCGGTTCGTCGCGTTGTCTTCGAGGTCGACCATCTCGAGCAACTCGGGCACACTGAAGTGCACGCCGCCAGAGGCGTCCATCCAAATTCCAGGCGCGATACGCGTAGATCCCGCCTGTTGCTGAGCGATGTCGTGAGGGGAAAGCCGCCGGATTTCCATCGCCGCCTCCGTCGTTAAAGTGGTCGAACCTCGACGGCGCGGAGTCCTTTCGGGCCTTCCTCAGCCTCGAATTCCACGGGCAGCTCTTCACGCAAATCCGCGAAGGGAATCGGCGGGTTCGGGTGGTTGAAGAGTCCTGTGCGGTGGAAGAAATGGTCGATGCCGGTGGCAGTGTGGGTAATAAACCCGAAACCCTCGGCCTTCTTCAGTGACTTGATCGTGCCCTTGAGCGTTGCCATCGTCGCCGCCTCCTCAAATATTGCGCGCGGTGAATCTTACCCTGAGTTATTGGTTCACTGCACGATGGCGCGCATTTCGCGCCGTGGACGCCCAAGAACATTGAACGGTGGCGCGTGCTCGGCGATGATCCGCCGTTCTAGCGCGAGGTCGTCTGGATAATCTGAAGGGGCGCGCTGCAACGTCACGGTCCATGTGCGGTAATCGGCCTTCGTCCACGTCTTGCCAGACGAGATCGCCACCGTCAGCCGAAGCCGCAAGGGGTTTGACGCCAGTCCCACATACTGCACGGCATCTCCATCCCGAAGGATGAACAGGCCGGCCACCGGAAACCACGCCTTCCTAGCCAACACGTCCGCGACCAGCACGCGTTCTGATTCCCCGACGTCCGGCACCGCGATGTGACGGCATCGGACGGCCTCGCATTTCCACTCTTCCCGCTCCCAATCGTGCGCAGACATCGGCACCTCCAGTCGATACCGCCGGCGGTATGGGCCTCCTTGGACCAAGTCCAGGAACTGAGAATAATAACATATCTACTCTTTCTAGAAAGTCTCTATGAGAGAAGAGTATAGAAAATCTCCGCCAAACTGCCGTTACGTCATTGGTCACTATTGTTGTGAGTTAAACGCAATTAAAACAGATTAGTCGAAACTAACTCTAAACCCTTGTAGCAATTGGCGTTATTGTGCTTGATACGCTCATATGGCCGGCTCTGGAGCGAATTGACGAATGCCTTGGCCGCCAGCTTCTCGCGGTCTGAGATACCCATACTGGTCGCCCAATCGCGGTAGGAAGCGTAGAGTTTGGCGAACGGAACGATGCTGTCCTCAACATCGTTGGTGCGCGTGGCGAAGAAGTCGGCCAACGGGTCTTCGCCTGTCTGGTAGTCGTTGGTCGCATCCTGAACGATGGCTGGCGCGACCAAGCCGCGGAGCTGCCATTCCAGGGCGCCCTGGACCGCCCAGGATAGAATTCCCGGCGCCTCAGCCCTCAGCGTCTCCCGAAGCGAACGGTCCTCTGAGGAGCCCGTGAAGGTCCGCAGGAAGGGCACCAGGCGGACGCGCCGCCAGAAGCCGAAGGAATCGTCCGCCACCTTCGGCCGGTGGTTGACGCCCAACCAAATCTTGCCCACAGGTCGGATGGTGAACGAGCGCCCGTATTTGTATTCGGCCCGGAGCGTCTCGCCGCCCGTGAAGTGCTTCAGGATGTGCTCGTTCATGCGGGCGCCAGGGCGAACCTCGGCGGCGAACACGAGCCGCTTGCCACGGAAGTCCGCATTCTGGAAGCTGCTCGCGTCCGCGGTATTGCCGGCGAACATCCGCATGTCGGCGCGGTGCCCGTAGGTGCCGAAGACGTGCTCAAGCGCGTCGATGAAAATACTCTTCCCGTTGGACCCCGACCCGAACATCACGAAGAAGCACTGCTCGCGCATGTCCGCCGTCAGGGAATAGCCGATAGCGCGCCAGATGTAGTCGATCAGGTCCAGGTTGCCGTCGAAGATTTCCCCAAGGAACTGCATCCAGCGCGGGCAATCGGCGTGCTCATAGCGTGCGCCGGTCTGCAGGGTGATGAAGTCGCTCCGATCGCCATCGCGCAAGGCACCCGTGCGAAGGTCGACGATGCCATTGGGACACCCGAGCGTCCAGCCGTCAGCATCCCAGGCGTCGCCCACGATCGCCAACGGCTTCAACGCAGACGCCTGCTGCATCATCGCCACAAGCGGGCCCCGCTTCTCACGGCCCATGGCGAAGTCGAGATACTGCTTGCGCTGCACGTAGTCAGGGATGCGCAAGGCGTCACGCTGCAGCAAGCGCACGTGCTCATTCGCCGCGCGCGAGGCACCCTCGTCCAAGTCGGGCGCCCAGAAGTGTCCGTCCCACATCAACCATTGCTCACGTTGATGGTCGTAGCGGAGACGGTCGCTGAACCGATCGCGGAGCGTCTCAGCGGCACCGAGGTCTGTCAGGTGATATTGCGTCAGGTCGAGCTCGTCGTCAGGAATCACCGACGCGGGCAACGGCGACGGGTCGTGACCCGGCGACAACACGTAAGGCTTGGCGGCCAAGAGGTCTTGAAGCGCTTCCTTGGTGCCACCGTTCATCAACCAATCGCTCACGTCACCATGCGGAGGAAGGTCAGGCAGGGCGATGACGCTCACCGCAATCCCGGCCGCCTTGACAGACTTCGCCACGATGACCGCGTGGGCGGCTCCGGCCTCGTCGTTGTCTGGCAGGATGATGATGCGGCTGACGCCGGCTTGCGTGAGACACTTCGTCTCGTTCGTGCTCCACTTCTTGGCGCCGCCGATATTGGTCGTTGCGGCGATCCCCAGCGCCCACAGGCGGTCAACGTCCTTCTCGCCTTCAACGACGACGACGACGTTGTGGCCCTTCAGTTCCGGCCAGCGGTAGGGCACATGCTGCCCTTTCAGCGAGGCCATGCTCCAAGTCCAGTCGGACCCTTGCGGCTGCCGCTGCCTGAACTCCTTCGGATAGAACCGCACGGACTGGTAGAGCAATTTTCCGTCGAACGATCGGTAATCGAAGACCGAGACGATCTGCTTGTCGTCGTCGTCCTTGGGTTCGAAGAGATCGCCGAACGACAGGCCGATGGCGCCAGTGATGGAGTCCTTGGCGCACCCGGCGTGGCAATGTAAGCCCACACTGAGATCCGAACGCTCGGATACTTGGAGGCTTTGCACGTGGTCTTCGTGAGCAGGACAGCGAGCCACCCATCCGCCGGAGATAGGCTTGACGCCGTTCAACTTGCTGAGGATTCGATCGAGCGCTACGCCCATCTACGTCGCCGCCGCCACAGAGAAACTCATAGTCCAATACCTCCACGAAAGGTATGCGCTGGGGCCCCTCACACGTTCGTGGCGTGCGAGAGAGAAACGGATGTGAAGAAATCCACCGCCGCCACCGCCGCCCCAGCGCTCATGGACTTTACGAGATCAGCAGGAAAGGAACAAGCCACTACATCTGGGACAACCAGATCGCGAGTGGCACAAGGAGACTTGACAGGGACTAGGTTTTGGAAAACAAGTCGAACGTGCGCGGGAAGAGAGACTCCACGGTTGCCGACACGACTGTCGCGTATTGTCTGATTTCCCACTGCGCGTCCTTTGAGAGACGCAACGTCAGAAACCCCAACCAGTTGCGCAAGTTCGCTGAGGCGCGCATCCGTGAATAGCGACCGACGGGCATGAAACAGCGCGCCAGCTCTTTCGGCACGCCATCAGCCAGCGCGCGCTGATACTGCGCCTCGGCTTCGATGTAGGACTTCCCAAGATTGAGCTGAAACGCTCGCGCGTGAAACTCCGTCAGTGGAGGCGCGTCGGCCACGCGGTTCGCTTGACGGTTCGTCGTGTTCGCGTTCACCATCAAACGCTCTACGCTGGGCATGTAGTTCACGTCTGGGACGGGCGTATACCGAGCCGACAACTCGTTGTAGCTCTGCGTTCGGTGCCGATGCCACTCACGGAACACGAAGATGGGCGCCTGCACTTCGATCGTCATGCCGGCCATCTCGAAGGGCGTGGCGTGCTTGTCGTTCCAGAGACGCCGGAGCAGTTTCTCGTCACCCTCGTGCCTGACCACGCACGCCGACGTGCCGTTTTCGCAGATCCGCGAGGAGGCCGGTTTGATTTCGCAGTTACCGCCAGCGCCCCACCCGAGGAACCCTTTCCCGGTGGACATCCGCGCCGCTTCGATGATGCGCTCGTCAGAGCCCCAGTGTTCGACGAGCTCGACGTAGCCGTGGTCTAGGACTTGTGTTCTCATGACCGCGGATCTCCATAGCGAGCCTTGAAGGCATCCGCAGCGGTGAGAAACAACGCCAGTGATGTCTCGGCGAGAATGACCGTTCCGTCAGGAAGGTCAATGCGGAAAGCGACGCTCGGCTTTCCTGATTCCATGCCGCCCTTCAACACTGTGACGCCGATCGGGTCTTTCGTGTGGATCACGTCCTTCGCAGCCAAGTCTGGCCACGCCGGTTCTTCGAGCACGATCTTTAGGACTGGCATCGCTCAATCTCCCTCGTCAGATACCACTGCGCCTTCTTCAAGTCCTCGAGGCGAGAACCTTTCTTGCCAGCACGACTGATGTATTTCACGGCGTTGCCAAGGCTGAACCCGAGGCCCCACGCCTCGATCACTTTGATCGCCTCGTAGGGATTGTCGGCGCCTCCATAGTGCGCAGGATGATCCACTAACTCTTCACGCATTCGACGAGATCTCCTTCCACCACGACGGCAAGCGAACCTTGGATTTAGACCCCACCCCTTTGTTGTAGACCTCGACGATGACGGCCGCCACACACTGAGGCTTCTGACCGCCAGTGCGCTCGCGCTGGTTTTCAGCCCGACGCAGAAGACCGCGTGGGCCACCATGGATCGTCATCAGGCGCACCGACATTTCGTCATCGCGCACACTGGAACTATAGCGACCGTAGACGAGCGCGAGGCCGTCCACCAATGCGGACTCGAACGCATTCTTATCGCCTGGGAAGGCCAACTTCAGCGCCTGCAGCACATGCCGTAGGACAGACAAGCCGAACCGATCGTAAATGCGACAAAGGGTTGATACGCATCCCAGGGACGTCTCGGACTTGCCTTTGCTCACCTTCAAGCCGAGATCTTCGACACATTGCTGCACCTCGCACTCGCGCACGTGCTTACCTGTGATGGAAATGAAGAACTTGTCGTAGGGGTTGCATGGCAAGGTGTCAGCGCCGCCGAGGAAACGGTTCGCCATCTCCTCGTCCGACAAATTGTTGTAGACCTGACAGTCGAGCATGTCGCCGTCGAAGCCACGCTGGCGAAGTGCGTAGACACGATGCTGTCCTTCTACGACCCAGTAAATCCCGTCACGGTAGTTGATCACTGGTAGACCAAGGAGCTCGAGATCCAAGTTCGCAGCCAGCCTGTCGCCGTGCGCCTTCCTGAACGGACGTTGCGTAATGTGGACAGGCGGGACGCGCATTTGGTGAATCGGGACGCCGCGGACCTTCGATGTATGTCTAGGCTGCGCCACCTCTGGATGATTCGGGAGCGCCTGCGTCTTGGTCTTGGTCATTGCCGTTGCCGCCTCCATAAATTTGCAACCGATCGATCAGCTGCGTCAGTTTCCGACGAGATCCTCGTAGCATCTTTAGCCAGCCAGGAACCTCGTTTTTGTCGAGCGTCGTGAAGTCGATCAGTTTGACGTCTGACGTCAAGTCGTCAGCGTCCTCCACGATGTGGTGCATGACGCGATTACCGTTGACCTTGCGCTTTTGGCCAGCGTGAATGTCGCCAGGAACATCGATCCCTTCTTGACGGCATCTGAGACGCACGCGTTCAGGCTCCACACCTAGCGCCTCGGAGATCTGCTCGGAGTTATAACCATCGGCTGCCATCGTCGCCATGGCCTTCAGCTTCAGCGAGGCGGCGGTGGGGTCGACCAATCCACGATCCGCACGCATCTTCCGGATCTCCACGACGCGGCCTGGACTGGTCTTCGCTAACTTAACAATTTCATACGTCGCCTTGCCTTGGCTCAGAAGCAGCTCGACGTGCTCGACGCGAAGCTCGTCAGTGGTCTTCATGCCTAACTGGGTCCGGCTGTCAGCCACGAAGCTTGCCGAGACACCAACCTCGTGCCCAATAGACCAGTTTGTGCGCTCTGGATTGAGGGCAAGTAGTTCCGCCACGCGAGCGCGATGGCCAGGAATCAGGTGCCGCTTCACCGCTTCCTCGCCACCGCGCCGTAGGACGGCACCGCCTGGGTGCCGGGGAAGGCTTTGCCAAGATTCGTCGTCAAGCTGACCGCCTGGCGATCCATCGACTGCTGAAGCCCGTCCTTGATGGCCTCTTCGTCGAGGAAGCACCGTCCCTCGACATACGCCTGCAGCAACTCTTTCAGGTTGACGAACTCGCACTTCCATGTGGCTCTGGTGTAACCACCGACGATCGTGGGCGCGGTCTTCTGCACTTCGACCGGTGCGGCATGCACGTCCACCGAGCGCACCATCTCGGCTTCCTTCTTGAAGGACTCCGCCAACTTGGGATCGGGCTCGACCTGCGCCACGCGCTCCAGCGTGGCGGCTTTCGCTTCCTGGCCAGCCCTGGCGGCGGCATCGGCAACCTCCTGCTGACGCCGCGCTTCCTGTCGATCGCGCTCGTCCTGCTCTGCCTTCCAGGTGCCGAGTCGCTTGGACAGGGTTTGCTTGACAGGCGTGACTTGCGCCACCTGCGGACTCTTCACCTTCCGCACGACGCCGATCAGGAAGTTGAGCGGCTTGTCGAATCGCCCGTAGTGGCTAGTTACACGAGTCTCGAGGGCGCCCAGCTCGTGAAGCAGCTCGTAGCCTTGGGCGTATTCGTCTGCGTCCACGACTTTGAGGGCTTCTGCCGTCGCGATCGTGACGAGGTCGTCGGGGTCGAATTCGAAAGCGGCTCCGCGGAGAGCCTGTGCGAGCACTTCGACCGCCGCCTGGCTGGTCAGTTTGATGTCGAGTTCGGCATCGACCGCGCGGACTAGCGCGGCGGGTTCAGGCTCGTAGACTTCGTCGCTCTTGGTGGTTCTCGCCATAGTCGTCTCCTCCGCAACCGTCGTATCCATACCGCCGGCGGTATCACGCGGCGATCCTTACCCAATGGTTCCCATCCGCCTCCACCGTGCCCCGCGTGCGGGCCAGATCATACATGAACCGACGGTGGTCAATTGGGTCGTTGTAGGCCCTCAGCCGATACTGGCCTGTCTTGCTCAAATAGCACGCCCACCGTGCGCCTGTGGGCCGCAGGACGTTGTAGGCGGCCAACTGCTGCCCATGCCATGGCATGGGGTCGCCGGTCTTGAAGTCGAGCACGCCAGGCGCGCCGAACAGCTCTGCGCAGATCCTGTCGATCCGTCCGCCAAGCCCCAAGGCTCCGTTCCACACCTCGATTTCGCTGGCGGAGTAGACCGGCCGCACGATCGCCACGAAACTGGCGTAGGCGTCCATGTAGCCTTCGAGCCCTGGCGGGATATCCAACGGGTCGCCCCGGTCGAACACCTCGGTCAAGTCGTGCACCAGCTGCCCGCGCTTGGCCGCCTCTTCCGTGAACCAAGTCGTGTCGATGCGACCGGCCAACGTCAGCACCTGCGTGACCGAGATCAGCGGCGTGCCAGACGTCGACCGATAGCGAACCGCGAGGCGCTCCAGAGGCACCGCGGCATGTTACGTCAGAAAGGTAACGCCGTTCCATAGAACCAGGCCATGAACGTGCTCCGGAGCACTTGCTTCACGCCGATCAAATGCGCCTTGTTGCGGATGACGACGTGCACTTCTGGCCAGTCCGCCACGTCGCACAAGATGTAGCCCCGCAAGCTGGACTGGTCATGCGCCAGGCGCTCATCGTCCGAGGATCGGCCGGCGCCCTTGTTGACGCTCGCCTCCAGACTGAAATCCGCGCCTGGACCTGAGCAGACCACTCGCCATCGCTGACCCGCATCGTCGACGAGTCGCACCCGCTGTGATTCTTCAGGGTCAGGCTCCATCAACAGGTTCAGCTGGCGAGCGAATTCGAACGGCATCTTGAACCCCGCAAAGTTACCGCGGCGATTCATCGCTTGCACGTCTGCTGGGAGACACGATCCCGTCGCCATCGTGTCCGTGAACTGAAACTTCGTCTCCGTCAAAGCCATCGCAGTCGCCTCCTACAAGGACACCAAGTTGTAGCTGCCCTTCCGTTTGCCGGCCTCCAGCGTCGGCGTCACAGCACGCTTCTCGTCTCGGGCCAACTCCGCCGCGGCCGCGATCTTCTGGTCGAAGGTCGTGGCGTCTGTCACCATCACGCCGTCTGGAGCAGACACCTTCGAACCGAAGGCGATGATGTAGAGCGGACCCCACGAGGGCACCGTCTTGCCGTCCTTGACAACCATCGGCCCATTCCGCACGTTGATGCCAGTGACGAGCGTCGACCCATCAGCGGATGCCTCCACGGTCGGCTTGGCGGCAGCAGGCTTGGCAGCAGGCTCGACCGGAGCGGGAGCGGGAGCATGAACCGGCGCAGCGGACTTCGCAGCCTCGGCCTCTGCCTTCACGCGCGCAATCTTCTCGGCGTGCGTCTCGCCAGCCTGGCGACCGGCCGAGGAATCCGGCGTCGCCGCCGGAACCGCGGCGGCGGGCTCGACCGGAGGGGCCACGTATTCGTGTTCCTCAAGGTCTTGCGTGAAGATACCAGACGACTGCGTCACGCCGATGACCGCGTCGATCTTGGAGCGCTTCTTGGCGATCTTCAGGACGGTGTTCTTGGAGTCGTTCAGGTCAGGGTTCTCGGTGCGTCCCACCTTCTGGTCGATGATTGCCGGGTCCGTCGCGGAGAACTTCGCGCCGCAACCGCCCTTCTTGGCCCAGCAGAGGAAGCCGCCGCCGAATTCTTCCTTGCCCTTGATGATGGCTTCAGCCTGGCACTGCGGGCACTTCCGCTGAGAATCACGCCAGCGATACTTGGCCTCGTAGGAACTGCACGACCCGAGGCCGCTCCCGACGAACATCTCGTCGGTCTTGCGCACCAGTGTGCACTCGATGGTGTAGTCGAACAGTCCGTGCTCGAAGTCCTCGATCTTCGACAGGATGCGGTAGCGGTCAGCCAGGCCGTAGACGTCGCAGAGCTTCTCCGCTCCGGACTTGAGGAGGACTTTCTTCTTCCCCGCGCCTGGGATTACGCCGTAGTCGCCACCGTCTCCGCCACCGTCCTTGCTCTCCTGCAGATAGGACGCGCAGAACTCCTGCAGTTGCTCCAACCGCTTCAGGGCTTGCGGCACGTCCATGACCGGCATCAGCACCACGTCCTTGGCCTGGCGCCGAACCAAGCCAACTTCCTCGCCTACGATCAGTTCTGATTGCATCGTCGTCGTCTCCATCTCCACATGTTGTCACGCACCCGTGACAGGGTAGGTCACTGGTGGAGCTCCAAGGCTTTAGACCTCACCGAGCCCTCGCTGTGCGTCAGCCCGTGCACGGGCCTTCGTCTGGCGGTGGGCCCCAGCCGATCCACTCGCGCGTTGCGACCCACGGCCTTCGCCTCTGTCAGACCAACGCGTTCGATTCACAGCGAGCTCCTAGATCTTCACGCCGTCTGCATACTTCTCAATCAGCAGGCCAATCAAGTCGGCCCTCGTGACACCGAGACGGCGCATGTTTCGGTTCACTTTCGCGTGGTGTTCTGGCGTCAACGTGATGCTGACCGGCGCCCGGACCTTCCCTCTGAACAGAGAGACTTGCCCTGGAAGCACGGCCGCGTCGTTCTTGGTGTTCGACATCGTTAATCCTCGTCTAAAGTGATGCGGCGTTTGCCTGGAGCAGCTTCGACCTTCGCCACCGTCGCCTTCGCCACCGTCGCCACCGACCGAGGACGTTTCTTCTTGGGCGCCACAACGGGTGGAGCCATCACGGAGATCAAGGAAGCAAGAGACAACAGCTGGAGCACTTTCGGCTGGGCCTTCGGAGCGGGGTCGGCCAAACCTGGCACGACCTTCCGCTTGAAGGCTTCGGCGTAGATCGCCGGCGCCGTGACGATGCTCTGTCGAATGGCCTGATCGAGCGCCTCGTCCGATCCGTTGAACCCCTTGTCTCGCCACTTCCGCCTGAAGAAGCGGACCCAGCGCCAGAGGTGCGTGTCGGTCATGTCGACGACGCGCACGAAGTGTGGCACGCCGTCCTGGTCCTTCATGACCCACGTCGACGCCGTTGGTTGCAGTGGCATCTGTCACTTCAGTTTCTCGCGCAGCTGGCGCTCGAGTTTTGCCCGGTTGAGGCGCGTCAGCTCTAGGTCCGGATGCACGCGAGCCATGTGCTCTTCGGCCGTCTCGTAGAAATAGGGCACGGGCTTCCCGTCCGCCAACGCCTGCATGGAGCAGTCGATACAGGCCAGCCCGGCCACGTTACTCATCCTCGAACGAGATGGACCGGGTGCCCTTCTCGACAATCAGCGGGTCCAGTGCGGCCGTCAAGGCGGACAGTTCAGCCACGACCTTCTGCCGAATCAGGTCATCGCTCTTCAGCGACTTGTGATCCAGGCCCTGCATGACCTGACGAGCCTTCGCAACGATGTCGCCGAGTTGGGCGTCGTCGGTCACGTTCCGAAGCTCGAACGTCGCGAGGAAATCGTTCAGGTTGCCGATGGTGCTGTTCGACAGGCGCTTCGCCTTGCCATCGTCGGACGGCGTCAACCGTTCGGCCAGGTGATCGACCAGCGACAGGAGCCCAGCGCGCATCGTCTGCTGACACTCCTCGGCGACGGACTCCAACCGGACGCGAGCCTTCTCCGTCTCGGCCTGGAACAACGCGGCGCTGACGGCCTTCAACCGTGACGGTGTCTCGAATGTCACGTAGGAGTATTCGAGGTAGAAACACGCCCGGAAGCGTTCTGGGCTCGGGTAGTCGCCCGCGTTGAACGTCACGCCCAGGCGCTCGGCCGTTTCGTCGATGCGGGTCTGGTAAGCCGCGCAGGCCGCCTCGACCAACACCGTGCGCCGAGCAATCGCACCCTTCAGCAACTCCTCTGCGGTGGGCACCATCGCCAACGGCAGCATGTAGACGCCACCCTTGAACAGCGACGAGAACGCCATGGTGCGAATGGCCACGGCCAGCTCGCGGTCGGCCTTCTTGACCGCCGTCAGTTCTGGCGAATCGAGCAGGGTCTTCGACAGCCGCAGCAGCGTCTTGTCTGGCTGGTGGGAGCTGGGGTCATCGTCCGCGGCGCCCTGGTTCACGTCCCACTGCACCCCCGCAAGGGAGGCTTGCTTCGTGTTGCCGAAGCTGCCCACTTTGAGCGCGAGGCAGATGGTCTTGGCCGCAACTAGTTCGCCGGATGAAATCGTCGTCGCCGTCATCGTCGTCACCCTTCCTTTGATACTATCACGTCTTCGATGTCGGTCACGTCGAAGGTGACCATGTCGCCGCACATCACGCCGACGTCGAACTGCGGATCATTGTCGAGGACGCCCGTCAGCTGCCCTATGGGCGTTACGAACTTGACGCGCACCCACATGTGCTCGTTCCCGACGCGCCCAGCGATCGGGAAGGACCGCTTGACGTGGAGTCCCACGTATTTCGCCAAGGGCCATCCATGCCACTTGGGGTCCGGCTTCGACGCGTGCTCCGCGCACATCAGCACGACATTCGAAGCCGGCTCGGGGCCCCGGTTCACTTCTGCACCAGCTTGGTCGTCTCGGCCTTGGTGCCCGTGGCCACAGACTTCGTGACCTTCCCGAGCGCCGCCTCCACGTCGTGAGCCGCCTTGCAGGACGTCGGCGATCCGTCCGCGGTAACCACCGCCTCGCCGTCGACAATCCGCACCGTGAGAGACGCCATCAGTTCACCGCCTTCAGGACAATTGCGCCCTGCTTGTCGACCGTGCGCGTGACCCGGAACCCCTTCCGAGCCAGCATCCGCGTCGTGACCGCCGCCGCGTATTCGTTCGCCAGGAACGGCAGCTTCAGGCCGCCGCACGCCTTGACGATGCCCTGACCGCTGCCCCACGAATCGTAGACGGCGGTGAAGGTGCCATCGGGCTCCTTGCAGAGCCCAATCTCGTAGTCCACGCCGGGGAACCGAATGGCGTGGTCGCACTTCCCGAAGGTCTTCGGGTCGCGCCGCTTCGCCGCGGCGTCCTGCGAGTTCCAGTCGTTCATGAACCGGCCATACCACTTGTGCGTCCGCTGGCCCTCCATGAACTCCCCGCCCAGGGCCTTCGCTGCGGCTGCGCAGGCGGCCAAGTCGCGGAACTTGATATCGACGTCTGCTACGTGACTCACAATCCCCTCTCTTTCGTTAACCAGGCACGCTCGGCGTCGAGCGCCTGCTGCCTCAATTGGAACGGCCCCAACACGGGACCATCCACCGGACTCATGTCGGCCGTCCATCCGCCGCCCTCTGCTGGCTCCACGTGGCTGACACGGCAGACCGCCACCGTGCCCTCGTCGAGTAGCTCCGCCACCGCGTCGTCGTAGACGAAGCGCAAGTGCCCGTCCTCGATGCGGAAGGTGTGCTCGCTCACAACGCCTCCACTGTGACGACGTCCGAGTAACCCATGTTGTCCGCGTAGGACTGGGCAAGCTCGGGGGAGTCGAACCGAAATGCGCGAGTGACATCCACCCAGTGCAGGTTCGGCCCCATGAAGACCGGGACGTTGTTCATCCGCACACCCCACTGCGCAGGTGGCACCTCGGGCGCGAGCTCGTCCTCGCGAATGCCCAGGATGCGCCTGCTAACCAATGAGAGCTTACGTGTGCTGTTGACCATAAGAGAATGATACTATCAATCGGGCAGCGAGTCAAGCCCTGTGGACTATTTATTTGGGAATCTTTACGGCGTCGAACCCGCGAAGATTGTTCTCAAGCCTGGCTTCCAGCTCGCGGAAGGGCCGCATCTCCTCCGTGTCCGCGATCACGTCCCCATTGTTCCGGTTGTTCGACTCGGCCAACTGCCAGTAGAGATGGCTGTCGATGGCCTCCAGCACCAGCCGCGCCTCGGACCCGGACAGCACGGCCGTCGGAACGAATCCATACTGGTAGTGCAATTGCTGGAACGCAATCTGAAGAGACGCGCGAAGGGCGCGCAACCGTGGCGTCCCCGCCTGCTGTCCACCGCGTGAGAAATACTCGGCCTCGATGGCCTGGAGGTCGCGCTCGATGGCGTCAGGCAACCTCATACGTTCCTCTTCGGATTCTCGAGGCGCTCCTCGCCAAGTGCGGCCTCTTGAGCTTCCAGCCACTGGTAGAGCGGCTCGTTCTGTCTCGACTGCGGCGAGGCCGTGCAACCGACATCGTAGGCAGGCTCCTCGTGGACCCATGGCGCAGGCGCGGGCGGACCTGACCACCGCACAGGCTGACGGCAGTGCTCGCAGGCCGTCGGCTCGCTCTGGTGCATGCCGATGTCTGGCGGCAGGTCGATCCCCGTGTCTTCCAGCTCCCACGCGGTGCCAAAGGGCGGGCCTGTCTCAGTGTGGTTTTCGACTGCCAGGAAGCGGTGGTCGAACTTGGTCCGCACGCCCATGAACCCGCGAAGCTCCGGATTCCACACGCCGGCCAGCAGATTCCTCGACCGAATGATGTAGAGCCGGCGCGGAATCAGCGCCGCCATGGTCTTGTCATCCCTTGTCCGCATCGTCACCCTCCGCTGACGCCAGCATCTCAGCCGGCGTGTTGAATACGGCGTCCACCTCCAGGTGCTGCGCCGGGTCGTAGGCCCCACTCATCAAGCCCGCCGTCATGAGCTTGTTGCAGTGCTGCTGCTTGAGCGCGAAGATCAGCCCACCCGCGCAGATCACTTGACCGTCCTGCCACGCCGACCACTTGTTCCTCGGGTCAGACTTGGGCACCGACTTGTGACACGGGAACGTCGCGGGCACAGGCCCGATGAAGTAGCTGATGTAGCTGGCCATCATCCGCAGGCTGTGCCGCACGCCACCCTCGCGACGGAACGGACAGTCAGCACACGGCGCGCGCTGCTTGAAGATGGCCGGGTCGAACTTCACAGCGACCACCGCGCCAGCGCGAACACGTCCGTGATTTCCAGGTGCCGCTGCTTGAAGTCATCGGAGAAGTCGAACGTGCCAGCCGCGACGAAGTCCGAACTGTCCCACACGCCGAACGCCACCGTCGGATAGTGCCGCGCCAGTCGCCCAGAGGCGTGAAGCACGCGGTCCTCGAAGCGCACCATGTTCTCGGACCCGTAGAGATTGCCCTCGTAGTAAGCCTTCACTTTCCCGCCGGCCTCCCAGGCGGTTCTCTCGCACACAACGCCTGACCCTCGGGCGATGACCTGCGAGGGGCGCGAACCGTCGATGGGCACCAAGACGATGTGTTGAGTCACAAGTCCTCCAGCTTCTTCATCTTCTCCGCGATCCCCTTGAGATCCGCGCGGGTGAGGTGCGTGCCCCACTCGGCGCCACCATCGACGTAGACGGTGCCCTTGGTCGACACGTAGGCCGTGGTGCCACCGTTGTAGCGGAGCTTCTCGTTGCCGCTGACGGCGATCGCGCAAATGTCGTCATCGTGGATGTGGCGCTGCACGATGTCGGTCAGGTCAACCTCGACGTTTCCCTCGCCGTCACACTCTGAGCACGTGGCGCCTTCGCCGTCGCAGGTTTGGCAGGTCAACTGCAGGACGGACCCCGGATACTGGCCATACCACCCGAACGCCCACCACCCATCGTGGCAGTCGAAGAACCCGCCCTCGCCCTTCACGATGTGGTCCATGGCGCGCTGCGCCTCCGGGTCGGTCAAGAAGGCCGAGTTGTCCTTCGCGCGGAAGCCGGTCGAGAGGAGCGTGCCCGTGAAATCAGCCATCCTTGTCTCCACACTGTGGACACCGACCGTCTACGAGGTCAGCGTCGCAGTTGCCGCAGATCGGTATCGCTTTGATGTCCTCGGTGGACCCATCCACTTCGTCACCTGCGCCGCCGATCATGAGGTCGATGGCCTCTTCGCTCGTTTCGGCCTCGACTTCGTAGACGGCCGTGCGATGCGCCACGACGCGAAACTTCATCATCGACAGTCCTCGATGTCGACGGAGACGTCGACCGCCTCGAGCTCCTTCTCAGAAACGGGGCTCTTCGTGAGCGACCCCGTGGCGTGAAGGTTGAACCGCACCCACTCTTCCAGCTCGTCTTCTGTCGCGCTGCCAGCGACGACGTAGGCGGTGAACTCCACTCGCAACTTCGTCAGCGTTGGCGCGGCGGCGATCCACGCCTGCGCGTCAGCGAGTGTCGCGTGCCACTCCTTGTCGAAGGAGCCCTCCGCGGCCGTGGAAAACGGCTTCCGACTGCCGTTATCCACATCGGGCCCGGACCACTCGAAGATTCGATACCCTCGCACGGCGCCGCCCACCGAATGCCCGCGTGCCCCGCCGCTCATATGTGACAGTCCACGGCTGTGATCAGCGTGCCGTCCGGCAAGCCGTCGAGGAGCTGGTTCACCATCGCCATCCACTCGGCCTGGTTCTTCTCGTCAGACACCATGCCCCACCACCCCATCGAGCCGGACTCGAACCACTGGCCGTCCATCACGAGCGCGAACGGCACGAGCGCGTTCTGCCGCGCCGTCTCGATGAACTCGTCCCGCTGCACAAGGAAGGGCTCGATGTTCCAAACACTCTCCTTGGCCTCACGCAAGGCCACGAGCCCCTCCTGGGCGTTGTAGAACTTGCGAGCCGCGTCGATACCCTGCTCGGTGAAGCGCACGCGCACGTGGTCCCACGGCTCGATCAGCGGTCGGTCGTCAAGGATGGCGTGGATGCGGTCGAAGTTCTCGGCGGCGGTGGCCATGGCTTCGGCGCGCATTCCGACGATGTCGATGTCGCCCTTGAGGCAGACGTCGGCCCACCCTTTCTCAGCCGGCTCCGTCAGGATGCCGGGATCACCAACGGCGGCGTCCGCGCCCGCCTTGACCTTGAAGTAGCCCGTCCAGCGACCGCCGACCGAATACCAATCCCACTTCCGGTTCGGGTTGGTCCGGTCGAACACCTGCACCGAGGGCACCGAGTCGACCTCGACGAGCGTGTAGCCGTATTTGTGCGTGTCATCGAGGTCAACCTCCGACATGCCGTGCGCGATGGGCGCCCCGTAGTAGCCCGCTGCCCACTCGGCGAACGACTCGTGATCCACGGTCGGCACCTGGATGTCTTCGGCGCCGGCCGGGAACTGCACGACGCGCACGCTGTCGCCGTAGCCCACCGTTTCGAACGGAGGCTTGCCGCCGAGTCCAAGAGGGCCAGCCTTCTGGATGGCCTCGCGCTCCTCGATGGTCGGCGGACGCAGGTAGCCTGGGTTGTAGTTCCCTCCGACGTAGGGACTCACGAGCGTGCCGTCCACGAGTTTCAGCATGCGCGTGGTGTCCTTGACGTAGGTCGCTCGCGCTTCCTCGGTCTTGTCCACGGTCTGCACGTATTCGTCGACGCGTCCCGTGCACTCGAACTCGTGGAACGGCGCGAGCTGCGCCTCGTGGTCCTCGCCGATGACCAACACGGAAAAGTGACTCATTTCACGCTCCCTTCGGATTCTGCGTAGGCCATGAGGATGGCGTCGCGGATGGTGTTCTGTGCGCCGACATGCTCGATCGGACGCAGGAGCGCGAAGCTCCGGCGCTCCCCGTTGACGGAATACTGCCGCGCGGGAAAGGTGACGGTGTGCTCGCCGTTGCCGCGGCGCCAGACCCCGAATCCAATCAGCTTCAGGCCGGACAGCACGCCATCCTCGACACGGAAGTGCAGCTCGGCGTCGGCCACCTTGGTCGGGGGCTTCCCGTCGGACGGAATGATTTTGATGATCATCTGACGTGTGTCCCAGTGGAAAGAGCCTCGAGTTGTCGCTGTTCGAGCTCGCGCCTTAGCGTCCGAGAGTAGGGCACGCCACGCGGGCTCCGCGACGCCTTCCGCTGCCAGTGACCACGGCGCTTCCGCTTTGGGTTGCTGGAGGGGCTTTGCCCAACTTTGTGAACGAAGCCGTGCTCAAGATTCACGGTAAATGGAGCTACGCGGTTGGCCTGTCCGGCGTCAACGAGATACTGACACTCGATCGCCGCACGGGGAATGCCCGGGTAAACGTAACGCTTGTTTCCGATGGTGAAAGCGATCCGGCCGTCCCTGGTGCTACCGACCCTCACATTCGTTGCGCCATAGGTCCGCTCAATAGCGAGCGCAATGGCGCAGTGCGCCGGGCAGTTAGGAATTGCATTCGCGAGATCGAACTGGTTGACAGTGAACTTTCGTTTCGGTGCAATCCCGATCGGTTCTGACATGGTCCTCCTCCAGAGAGAGAGGGGAACAGGGCGCACCTGCTCCCAGTTGCGGGTTTACCATCTTGATCACGCCTGAGCCGCCAATGACGCCTTCAGCATCGCGAGCAGGTCGCCACCGGTGGACGCGGGCTTGAACTCAGCCTGCGCCGGAGCGGGCTGGCCTGCCTTGCGCGACTCGATCAGCGCCTTCACCGAGTCCGTGTAGGCGTCAGACTCCAGCACCACGTCGTCGAACGCGATGGTGGACTTGCGAATGAGCTGGCCCATCAGCTCGGCGTATTCGCTCTTGCTCGTCTCCGGCACCGTGTCGTAGGCCGGCACGTCGAACACGTTGCGAATCTCCGAGTGGGTCCGAATGAAGTGCATCGCCAAGAGGCGGTCGACGCTGCGAATCGCCACCACGTGCTCGCGGCCATACATGACGACCTTGCCGATGGCCCACCGGCCAGCCAGCGCGTCGCGCCAGGTGGTGAACGTGTCGCAGTCGCCCTTCTTGTTGGTGCCGCGGTCAGGTGACAAGTAGTAGATGGGGCCGTCCTGGTAACAGGGGTCGATTTCGTCAGCGGCGAGGTAGCCGTCGACCTTGACCGTGCCCATCGCCTCGGGCTTGAGGGCCTTGATCTCGTCCTCTTGGAAGATCAGCATCGGGCCACCGGGCTGCTCGTAGCCCTTGACCAGCTCCGCCTGCGTCACGTCGACGTTGCAGCAGGAGCAGCGCTTCACCTGGTTGATCGGGGTGCCGCACGCTGCGTGCACCTGGCGGAACGAGATGCCCTCCGCGGGGTCGTTCACTGCCTTGTAAACCTTGACCGGGAAGCCGAACATTCCGAGGCTGATGTTCAAGTTGAGGATTGAGCGCATGGCCATTGTCGTCGTCTCCTTCGTAGTCACCGTGGTTGCCGAAGTGGTCGTCATCACCTTACCAAACGATGATACTATCAATCCGGCAGCGAGTCAAGCTGTGTGGGCTAATTCTTTGCCTAAATTCGATGCTTTCTTTCGGGCCAAATGGCGCTCGGTCATGTGGAACGACTTGTGGCAACGCCGGTGTGCCCACACGCGGTTCGTCTTCGCGTTGTTCGCGTGGTTGCCGTCGCGGTGATGCAGTGTGAGGTCCGCATTGATGGGGGACGCCATCCCGTCACCAGGTGCGTAGATGTTGGTGGTCGTCAGCAGCGGCTCGCCGCAGAATGGGCAGGCGCGACCTTCGAGGCACTCGTGGGCAATCTCACGCAGCTTCCGAAGTTCGGCCAACTGCAGACTGGCGCGTGTGCGCTTCATCGGTAGAGCCTCATCTTTCTTTTCAGAAGGTAGGCCCAGATGCGTTGCATCCTGAGCATCGACGCGTCGTAGCGCACCACGCGCTCGTATTTGTTCAAGGGCGGCTCCTCGTTCAGCACGCGGATGGCCCAGTCGCTGGTCTTGCTCATCGCAGCATCTCCGCAGCCGACTCGAACAGGGCGTTCAAGTCTCGGTTCATGTCCCGCTTCAGGCGGTGGTGCTCGTCGTGTCGCCGACGCTGTTCCGCCTGCACCGCAGACGACTCGGCCTCGAGGACCGACCCGTCCGGTCGAACCAGCGATGCCGGCAGGTGTGAGAACTGGACCGCGATGTTGTGCGCAGTCACGAGACTGAAGCGAGCCGCCTTCTGGATATCTCGCGTGGTGGTCATCTTCTTGACCTTCATCCCTGGCCCGTCAGCGAACGACGCCGTCGCCAGCCAGCACGGTTCCTGGCGGACGATACGGCGGCGTTGCTTGGTGAGGAGCGTGAACTGAATGAGCGTGAACTGAGTCGTCATCATCGCCTCCAAAGTGCGCGTCGGACCTTTCGTGCATGGGTCCAATTACTTGAACCTAACATCCGACGCAGAGTGCGGGTCGTCAAGGCCGCCGTCGCCTTTCCCGATACAGGGCGCCTTCGTATCGGGCAACGCCCGGAAGTGCTTGTCCGTGCGGAATCGCTTGCCCTTGCGCGCGCCGGCGTGTGTCCCCGACAACCCAATCAGTCCAACGTAACTTCAGCGTTCCTACAGGGGAGATGTCTCCCGGCCTTAGTGTGTCCGGCGCTGGCGTCCCTACCGGATATGTCGGCCGTCTCCTGCAACCCGACCCACTCGGGCCCGGTCACGTTGGACTGATTCAGTTGTCAAAGTGGGTGAGCGTTCGGGCCCTCTTCTGACCCGGCGCGGTGACAGCCCCTCCGGCCGCCCACCCCTCCTTACAAGAATAATGATACTATCAAAGGGCGCAGGAGTCAACACCTTCGTCTCCGAATTCTTTGACTATTTCTGAAGCAATTCGGCGTAGTGCTGCAACCGCGCGTCGATCGCTGCCAACTTCTTTTCGGAGGGCTCTCGCTTCTTGCGGCGCGCGTTCAAGATGAGCGCCGCCCGCCGATACGACAGATACGCCAACGCCAACCGCAACGACTTCGCGGTGGCCGCGGCCGGGTTCTCGGCCACCAATTCGGCTGTGTCTGCCCATTTCTCATGCGACGAATCTGCCTGCTCAACGTCCATTGGTTCCCCACTTCCGCTTGCGATCCCACTTCTTTCGTCGTCCCGTCGGATCGCCACCGAAATACGTGTTCGTCAACGGCTTCGTCACGCCATCCGTGCGCGTCACCATCTCCCAGAGCATCCCACTGGGTCCGCCTGGTTGAAGCCACAAGTTTTCGATCGGCCCAAACTGACGGACCTGATCAACCATGTCCACCACCCACGCGGACGTCTTCGCGGGGTGTGGTCGCAGCAGGCGCCCGACCTGCTGATAGTAGAGCGCCAGCGAAACGGTCGGCCTGGCCAGCACCACCGTCTCCAGCTCAGGGAAGTCGAAGCCCAAGCCCAGCACGCCGACGTTCGCCACCACCTTGATCACGCCAGACCTGAAGTCTGCGATGATTTGCTCGCGCTCGTGCGACTTCGTAGCTGCCGTCACGACGGCCGTGCCAGGCACGGTGCGCGCCAGCGCTTCGGCCTCATCTACGAACCGCGTGAAGACCAGCACATTCCGGCGCCCCACTTCCAAGAGACGCAGGACGATGCGGCGCAGGCGGTCAGCGAAGCCGATCTGGTTGAAATGGCGCTTCACGGAATCGTCCGTGTAGTCCGCGCCTGTCGTGTTCAGCTTCAAAGCCGAGGCCGTGAAGCCAGTCACGGCCTGGTATTCCGGCTTGAACAGATAGCCGCGCTGGATCAGGTCTGGGATTTGGGCATAGGCCACGACCGTGTGAAAGAAGCGCGGCCTGGTGCGTGTCAGAAACTTCAACTGCGAACCACCGTAGCCATCGGTCGACAGTCGGAACGGCGTTGCCGTCAACCCCAGGACGCGCACGTCGCCCATGGACTCGATGAACTCCTGATACATGCCGGACTTGGCATTCACCAGGTGGGCCTCATCCACCATGATGTAGGGGAAGGCGTCGAACAAGTCCGGTCGCGCCTTCACGCTTCCGATGGTCGCCAGCGTAATGTGGCCAACCTCCTTCACGCCCATCGACGCGGAGTAGACGGACGGCTCGTAGCCATACGCCAGCAACTTCGTTGCGTTCTGCTGGAGGATTTCGCGCGACGGCTGGAAAATCAGGCACGGACCATCCAGGCGACTGGCGATGCCGGCGATGACCAACGACTTGCCAGCACCGGTCGGCAGCACGACCAAGCCGCCGCCAGTGCCAGACTTCAAGAATTGCACGCCTCGCGATACGGCGTTTTCTTGGTAGTCGCGCAGGACGAAGCTCACGTGTTGTCTCCTTCGTGAACGACAACCATCCCAGCCACATACGCAAGTCGGCGGGCCACCCAGGGCCACTCGTCTACGTCGAACACGAGATTGCCGGACGCATGGCCTGGGCCGTCCTCCGTCTTCGAAACGAACACGCGACAATGGATGTGGCCGCCGCGCTGTGCCCAGAGCACGCGAATGAAGCTCATTGCGGATCGACCTTCTTCGGCCACGACGGAGCCGGGGACGCCTCAAGGACAGGCACGCGATACAGCTGGAACGCGTGCACCATCATTTCGAGCACCTGCGGGTCGCCGGGATAGGACTGGCGGCACTGGTCGCAAATCACCAGCGGCGCCTCATTCTTACCGCAGTTCACGCATGTCATCACTCCTCCAATTCGATCGCTCGGGCACCAAGGACCGGGTCGGCCTCGTCTCGGGCGGTCCAGGCATCAGAGCGCACCGACATCTTGTTCACATCTGGCAGTCGAGCGAAGAATCGAACCGATTTCGCCTTCGGCGATGGCTTCCACCAGAACGTCACTGAGTCGTAGGCGGCCGCACCAGCGCGGATGTAGATACGCGAGACGCGGAGCACGGCGCCGGAGGGGATCGTGCACCAGAGCGTCGAAGGCAACGGGTGCCATGACGCGGCTTGGGTGACGCCCAGCGGGTAATAGGACCGGCCTGGCACTGTTTTCCCCATGTGAGCGACAAGCGTGGCGTTCCGATGCTCATTCACCACGTGGAATTGCCACGGTGCGGCGAGCACCAACAGGTCGCCAATGGACGGAATCTGAACCTTTCTCTTGGCACTCATCGTTCTCCTCCTCGCTCGCGGCCAAGACCCCACAGGGATGTCGTGAGTCGATGTCGCAACAGTATCGTGCGCCGGGGATTGTGGCGCCCAAGACGCCGAGGAGTTGGTCCCCTCACTTCCCCTCCTCGGCCGCTCTGGCCTGGGCTCCCAATCGCTTCGTGCTCGTGTCGATTGGTATGCCGTGCCAAGGGTGCTCACAGATTTGCACTTCCCCCTCGAACTGCATGGCGGGATGCCGTGCCGGGTCCGGCGACTCGCATCGTGGGCATCGTTTACTCACAGAACTGCTCCTCGACGGTGGCCGAGGTGATACTTCTCGCAATAGCCGCATCGGAACACCGTCATCCGCGTGGGCCCAGACCGAGGCAATCGCTTGAGGGCGCGGTTGGCGTCCTGTCGACTATCGAAGGGAGCCTTCCCAGTCGCACACTCCAGGCGCACGTGAATCTCTTCCGATCCGAGCAACTCACCGAGCTTGAAGCTCATGGCGTGCCTCGAATCGCGCTAGCGTTGCTGCCCGTTCTGGGCGACCGTAGCTGGACGCGTAAAGTGCCAGCATCACGTCGATGTTGGCGGCACCAGCGTTTTCGCGATACCAGCGCCAGAACGCCACCGACCAGTCGGTGTAGATGGATTGGTGCGGCTCGCACAGGAACTCGAGGGTCGGCATGCCCTTCGTCAGATCAGACCCCACGACACTCGCCGTTTCCGCTGCGCCCAGGAACATCAGGCGCGTCCGGAGGCCCATCATCAGCTGGCCGCGCATGACGTCTTCGTTCCAGCACTCCAGCTCGCGAACGACACGCGCGGCGGCGGCGCGCAGCGGCACGACGGTCTGGTGAAAGGTCGTTTCACCGTCGCCCTGCCAGATGTCGAAGAGGCCCCAATCGAACCTCTCCTGCTTGGCTGTCGCCCACAGCAAGTAGTCGAACAAGTCTTCGGTCACCACGGAAACGGGGACGCCCTTGCGGCACTTGGCGACCGTCGCCGCCCACACGAGCGCCACGATGTCAGGGTTGCGCTCGACCACGACGATTTCCTCAACAGAGCGCATCGCCGACAACGCCACCACCGCGTAACCCAGCCCAAGCCCGCCCACCAGCACCCGTCCGCGGGCCTTGGTGATGAGCTCGTCCATCTGGCGCTGCTCGATCGGGAGGTCCGTCATCCACACGCCCTGGCCCTTCTCGGACAGCTCGTGCCAGATAGTCGCGGCCTTGAACGTGACGCTCTCCGATTTCTGGCCGAACAACGCCGTGCGGAAGTTGCCTGACTGGAGCGTAGTGCCAGGCGGTTGATGCTTGTGGCGAATCCGGATGCCGTTCTGCTCGCCCTCGGGAATGTCCAGCACGCCGGCGTAGGCCCGCTTCCTGTTCTTGACCATCTCAGAACTCCTTGTAACCGAGCATCGCGATTTCAAGCCTGGCAGGCTGTCCGTTCAGGCCGACCGCATTGGGCGCGACGATCACGTCCCCGACTGACGTCGACCGAAGCGGTGGAGCCACGCGGAGCGTCACTTCCAGGTTGTCGGTCCACAGCGCGTCGATGCTATTGGTCCGCTCGAAGACCTGGTTCAATGCGTCCACGTCCACGTCAGCAACGTGCTGCCACCCTTGCGGGAAGGCGACAAGTTCCTCCGGCCGGCTCTCCATGAACGTGGGAAGGCGACGATGCCAGACCTGGAAGGTCATTGAAATTGGCTCCACGCCAGATGGACGGACCACGCGGCGAAGGCGATCGCCAGCGCGAGGCAGCCCACGACGAAACACGCACCGATCACAACTCCCACGAACCTTGACATGCTCAATCCCTCGGGTCTGGGCCAGTGACCAAGTCCGACAGCACCAGAATGCCGCTGCGGATACCGTCGTAGGTGAAGCCACACACGGCGTGGCCTTCATCCGTGAAGCCGATCACGCGCAGCTCCTTGTTCGGAAACTTCCACCCTTTGGGCCCGACGAACGGCTGGACGTTTTCGCTGGAGTGGTGCCACTGCACCATGGAGATGATGCCGAAGCGCTCGCGCAACGGGCGCAAACCGTCGTGCATGTCATAGACGAAATCACCGAGATTGAGGTCGTCGAGCTTTGCCGCTTTTGTAACCGCCATCGTCGTCTCCTATGTCCTCCCACGCGATCGTGAAGACCGGTGGAGGGGTGATCTGCGCCCAGGATGCCTTGAGCCGCTCGGCCATTTCCAGCGTCCATCCCTTGTGCCGCTGGACGGACCCATTTGCCATCGTGATGACCAGCGTGGGCATCTACCGATCGATCCCGAGAAGCTCGCGAAGTTGCGAGAGGTGCGAGTGCTGCATCAACCGCTCGGGTGTCGTGTTGGGAATGTCCTCGAGGATGAAGTCCTTAGCGATGTCCCACGGCACCATGTGCGCGAAGATTTCCGTTCGATTCAGCCCGAAGAGCGCCACGTAGCGGTGCGTGCCATCCACCAACAGGTGCGAGTTGTCCGGCATGTGGATGAACACGATCGGCCGCACCAACGCCGGCACGCACTGAAGCAGGCGAGCGATGCGGTCAGGCTCGACACCGCGGTTGTTGACACAGTAGGCCGCGTGGAACTCCTCGACGGGCACCACCACCTTCTCCCAATTGTGGGCGGCCAGATACTCAACCAGCTTGGTGACCGCGTAGCTGGTCTGCTTTCCGTCTTCCGCGATGTGCGTGAAGCATTCGTCGAGCAAGCCGACCTCTGATACCTTCATCGTCGTCTCCTAATGAACCTGTCGCATCGAAGGAAAGTCGTCTTCGTCTTCGTGGACCAACCACCGAATCTCGTCTGCTGTCACTGGCGCGGCCACGAGCGGTGGCACGATGCGCGAGACAGAGGCGACAAGAGCCTTGGCACGGACGGGGTCGCCAGCCAGCGCCGGACGAGGCCCTGGCCCCAGGAGCACGCCTGGCGATCGAAGCCCACACAGTGAGCATCGAAGAAATATTTCGCGGTCGCCGTGCTCCTGCAGGTGATGGTGCTCACCGTGAAACAGGCGATGCCGCAAGTGGGCGAGCAGTGCGCGGAATTTATTTTTCATTCCGTGTCTCCCGCCATGTGGTCCCACATCGGATGACGCGGGCAGCCGCTCGACGCCACCACCTGCTGGCACTGAATCACCAGTCGGTGGCCGAGGAAAGATTCGGGATTTTTTTCGATCGCCGCCAGCGTCACGGTGTCCAGTGTCTTGACCTGGGTTTTGACGCCGCTGTCCAGGGTCACGCAGGTTACTGAGTGGGGACCGAACGAGCCAGCCTTGAACCCGGTAATGACGCCGACCACCGACATCAGCTGCTTCACCTTGACCCACGCATCCGACCGGTAGCCGGGGCGGTAGGGGGCAGAATTCTTTTTGACGATGACGCCCTCGCCACCCTCGGCCCAAATCTTTTCGATGACCGCCCACTCCGGCGTGAAGCTGGCCACCAACCGCACCGCGTCCGTCTTCACGTGCGCCACCGCCTGCGCGAGCAGGTCGCGCCGCATGGACTGTGGTTCCTTGCACACGTTCTGGCCCAGAATCTCCTGCACGTCGAACAGGATGACCACCAGCTCGTGCTGCCTGGCCAGGTCCACCACGTTCCATGAGTTGCCGCCGGGAATCATCAGCTCGCCGTCGTAGATGCCGTCGGGCATCTGCGCGATGGCGGACAGGATGGCTGGGGTCACTTTCTTTTCGAGGCTGGCACGACCGGCGCCGCCGCGTGACCAGCACTTGATGTCCTCGCCGCGCTTCACGACCAAGCACCGGTGGCCGTCGAGCTTCTCGTCCATCGACCAGGTGCCGTCGCCATATTTTTCGTTGAACGCCGCACCGCTCACCGGGGTGGTCATGCCCACCGCAAGCTGCGCGTCCGGGGCCGTCTGAGTGGGGGTGGTCATCGTTGTGTTCATTGTTGGTGTCCCTCCTACAAGAACAATGATACTATCATCGACAGGCGGAGTCAAGAGAGGCACGACCGAATTCGGACTATTTTCGACGGATTCTTTGATGATCACGAGGTCGCCCTTCACGTCCCGTGACCACGAATTCTTTTTGATGAGCCCCGTCATGTGCGTGCACTCACGTGGCTTGCCAGGCTTCTTGAAACGCCAGCCGCTGCACGTGCACACGAGTTCGCCAGAGGGGTGGAGCGTCACGGTGTGAACAGCACTGCTAGACTTCGACGCAAACTCCCAGGTCATTTGGCCTCCGGTGTGTAGCCGAACAGCTCGCCGCCGACCACGGTCAAATAATTATTTCGTTGAGCCACCTCGCGGACATGCCAGCAGGAGTGCCAGCGCGCCGCGCGCGTGAACCCTTTACACGTGCACTTCAACGCCACCTGCCTGGTGCCGGGGCGCGTCTTCACCGTGACGGTGTGTGTGACGCCAGGCTCAGTCGACGACGGGTAGGTCGCGACTACCATCCGTGCTGCCCCGCGTATTGACCGAGCAGCAGCACGAGCCAGCAGAAGGTGGCCAGGAGAATTATTTTCTTCATGACACCACGACCTTTGCCTTGCGCGGCGCCCGCGGCTTCTTCGGTGGCGGCGGAGGCACGTAGGCGATGAGCTCCAGCAGCGCGTCCGACGCCATCGGCGGCGTGGCCGTCAGCGGCGACAGCCACGTGTAGACGGCACCGCTCGGGTGCACGGACGGGGCCGCGATAATTATTCCGAGGCCGCGGATGTCGATTTGCGCGTGGCGCAGCTTGCCCTTCGGCGTGGGCAGTGCGCCGGCCAGCGGCTCGGCCGCCTTCAGCAGACCGATTCGGTCAGGTTGCGGCGTGGGCGCGGACAGGAACACGTGATTGCCGCCGCCTGTCTTGCTGCGGGGCGCGTCGGCGGGAAGCTCGATGCCCGCGTCCGCCAATAATTTTTCGGCTTCGGCGCCGCCGTCCAGGTCCACCGCAAACCGGTTCTGGCCGAGCACAATCGCCACGTTGGCGTTCGGGGTGCGCATCCACCAGGTCTTGATCTGGCCCAGCGTCGGCTTGACGGTCATGAAATCTTTCCACTGCACGAGTGGCCGCTTGCCGTTCGGCTCGACCGGAATCACGTGGTAGCCCATCTTGTGATAGTCGAGCGCGGCTCGAAGAAATTTGTTGTCAGCCGGTGCCACCGCCGGGGAAATCTTTTCGGCGACCGCCTTGGTGTGCCAGCAGTCGCGGCGATACTTGAAACCAGTGCAGGTGCACGTCAGAAACTTCGTGCGCGGGTCGACCAGGGTGACGGTGTGAATCTCGCTTGTCGTGGTGCTCGGGAATTCCCAAGTGGTCATGTTTGTCTCCATCATCGTCTCCATCAACATAAGACAATGATACTATCAATCGCGGCAGGAGTCAACACCCTCACGCCCGAAATCTTTAACTAATTTCAGTGCGCGAGGAGCCAGGCGCCGACAGAGATCGACGCGACCACGGCGGACACGATCAACCACGTGGCCATCGCCACGCGCCATCCCGACTCGCGCACTAGGCCGTGAGAAGAAGCAACGGGGCGGCAACCAAGGCGGCTCCGAATAATTTCACGCGGGCGTGCCCATCTTCCGACGCTGTTCGATCCCTTCGAGGCGCACGACGTCGAGCGCGCGGATGCTCTGGGTCAATTCGGCGATGATGTTCGTCACGTCCTCACGCGAGGAGGCCACGGTCAGCGCGAGTCTGTAGGCTGCAACGACGTTGTCGACAACAGTCATGAGTCACCTCGGAATCAGAGCGGAGGCTCGGCGGGGTTGTGGTCGGACTCCGGCCCCGTGTCGAGCTCAAGGTCCGTGAGCGTGCGGTCGGTCACTTCAATGCACCCAGTCCGGATCCAATCAGGTGACTGCTCCTCGACGCGGGCCCACCAGTCTTCCTCGCCATCACCGCTCGGTGGGTAGGCGCTCCACTCAGGCGAGGCGAACTCTTCGAGTGTCTCCGGGTAGTCGTCCGGCACGACAATCGACACCGCGTAGGTGGTCGTCTCCTGCCACGTCACCGTGATCCGTTTCATCAGTCCTCCAACTCGATGTTCCGTGTCACAGACGCCAGCGCCAGCGCCTCAACATGGCCCGCCACGGCCGCCTCACGCGACGAGTAGCGGCGCTGGTAGTCCGAGTGTCGTCCGCCGAAGATCATCGTCTCCCAGAGCACGGGAGGCCCCGCGCCAGACCAGTCGTGGTCCAGCGCGAGGAAGACCGTGCTCACCTGCACGTCACCGACCATGTCCTGGGCGACGATACGTGAGGCGCCGGCGCCCTCGAACCACGTGGCCCACTCCAAGAGATCGCAGGCGACAGGCTGTCCGTCAGTGTCGAGCTTGTAGTGCAGCATGTCGTCTCCCAGAGTGTTCCACGTGGAACGTGTTCATACCGCCGGCGGTATCGACCTAGAACGGGATGTCGTCGTCCGGCATCTGGCCGGTTGGCTCCTCACCGGAAGCCGCCGGGTGCGCCGCGCCGCCCTTGCCACCACCGAGCAGGATGACCCGATCGCCACGGATCTCGGTCGTGTAGCGCTTGTTGCCGTCCTTGTCGTCCCACTGCCGGGTCTGCAGCCGGCCCTCGACGTAGATCTGCTTGCCCTTCACGAGATACTCGGCCAGGCCCTCCGCGGTCTTGCCCCAAATGACGACCCGGTGCCACTCGGTCTTCTCCTGCTTCTGGCCAGCCTTGTCGTTCCAGTATTCCGTGGTCGCCATGTTGATGGTCGCCACCGCTGCCCCGGACGCGAGATACTTCAGCTCTGCGTCGCGCCCGAGATTGCCAATCAATTGAACCTTGTTGAGACTCGCCATCTGCCTGCTCCTTGGTGAACCCGGCGCATGCCGGGTGATTTACGATCAGTCGTCGAACGTGATCCGCCGGATGCCCACGACCTCGGTGACTTCCACCGCTGCCGCCATGGGCCTGAACAGCGCCAGCTTGGTCGCCAGGACGTCGCACATGACCTTCTTCTGTGCGGCCGTCACGGACGCGCTGGCCTGCGTCAGCATCTTATCGAGGAAGCCCATCGCCTCGTCCCAGTAGGGCGCGATTGCCGGACGAGCCACCGGCTTGACCTTCGTTTCCGTCAGCCGCTGCTCCTCACAGCGCTTGCAGTGCTTGCACGTCTTGGGCGACATCTTGCTGAAGATGAACGACGGGCAGTTGCACCGGAACAAGCCCTCGACGTTGACCTGCACCTTCCACTGCTTCCCGTTGCCAGAGGACGCCTGCAGGATGGCGTAGTCGGTCCAACCGGCTTGTGCGGCTGCCATCACTGCACCTCAATCGACCGCTGCTGGACGGGCACCTGTGGCGCCTGCGGCACCTGGTAGAACCCGTCGTAGCTGGCGGACAGGAACCGACCAGCCGCTTCGTGCCGGAGCGCCTCGATCTGGCGCTTGCCGCTCACGCTGGACGGGATGATGAACCGCGCCGCCTCGACCACCGTGCAGCCGAACAAGGCCGCCCGCTCACAGGCGCGCTTGATTTCCGCGCCAGTCCACCCAGCGTCGAAGCCCTGCGGCACGTGCGCCTGCGAGGCCGTCAGTCCGTTCTTCGCCGCGTAGACAGGCCAGATTGCCGAGCGACCGGCGTCGTCTGGCGTGTCGTAGAAGAACTGGTCGGGGAACCGTCGGTTGAGCTCTGGCGTGAACAGCGTGGTCCGGTTCGCCGTTCCGATGAACAGCACGCGGCCCTCCGCCGTGGCCGTCACCACCTTGAGCGCGGCGCGAATCGTGCGCTCCGACTGGCCAACCGTGCCGCCCTTCATCCCGCCGAGGTCGAACACGATGACCGGCTTGCCCGCTTCCACGCCAGTGGCCTTCGCCAGCTGGGTCTTGCCCGTGCCAGCCACGCCGGCCAGCAACACGCCGAGTGAGCCCGTGTCCTCGATGTAGCTCAGCACCGTGCCGACCTGATCCTTGCTGACGCCCGAGTCACCGGTGTGCTCGGACATGCCACCCGCGAACGCCTTGTCCATCTCGTCGATGAAGACGATGGCGCCGAACGCGTCGGCGTGCACCAACTTCCGCATGAACTCGACCACGTTGTCGATGCCGCGCAGCTCGTCCATCGTCGTGTCGCCGGGGCGTCCCTGCCACACGCGCAGGCCGTCGGTGTTCTGGATGGCCTTGACCTTGCGCTCCCACAGCTTTGCGACGTTGACGCCCTGCTTCGTGAGCGACATCGCCGCCACCTGCTCCGCCGTGAAGCTCGACAACCCCACAAGGGCGTCCAACGCTGCTTCCCTGACTTCCTCGGACGGCAACGGCAGCTCCGCGTTCTTGTGCTGCTGGTCGAGCGTCGCCGACAGCTCCTCGCGGGTCGGAAGCGGTTCGTCGAGGGTGATGACGTCGCCGGCCAGTTCCGGCGGCATCTGGAAGCTCGAGCCCAACGGCACGATCATCCGCTTGTTGACCTTGAACACGTCGCGCAGGTTCCAGAGCGCCTGGATAACTGACGCCTCGTTCACCTGACGGTGGAAGTTGTGCATGAACACCACCGACAATTCGGGCAGGTTCTCGCACGCCAGCAACGTCTCCGTGGCGTTCACGGTGAGCTGCGGGTCGATACCGAGGTTGGCCATCGCCTGCTTGCCGAGATCGTTGAGGCCCTTCAGGCCGCGCGCACAATCCCACGAGAGCGTCGGTGCCTTGTCGTTCAGCACCTTCCGAATCATGGCGATTGTGGCCGCCGCGTCAGGAGTCTCGATCGCCACGATCGGCGTCGAGACGCGGCGCGCAGCCTTGAACGCCTGGAGAAGCGCGCTCTCAGCCGCGGTCGGCTTCTCGGTGGGCACGGGTGCAATGACGGTCACGTCGTCAGGCACGGGAGGGATCTTCTTCGCCATCGTCGTCATCTCCTCTGTCTTGGCGGCCGTCAATCAGCCGCCGGGTGAACGAACCTTACTCGGTCTGCGCGATCTCGGCGGCCTCTTCCGTGGGTTCCGTCTTCGACAGCTGCAACGCCACGCCTTCGAGAGTGGCTACGCGCACAGACTGATCAGAAATCGCTCGCTGCGCCACCGCAGCATTGTCGTTCATCGCCGCGAGAGTGGCCTTCTCTTCCACGATAGATGCGAGCAGGGTCTTCTCGAATTCCACAATCGAACGTCGCTTCATGTGTGTCTCCTCTACCACCAAATGATACTATCAACGCTGCCGGAAGTCAACGGCAGCAGACGCGAATTCGTGAATAATTATTCAGAATCAGCGACCAACCAACCACGTGACCGCTGCGGCCACCAGTTGCACCAGCACGGTTTTCCACACCATGCGCCAACAGTCACCGCACCACCGAGGCCACCGCGTGTCTGCGCCGCAGTTCGTGCAGTAGCGCAACCTCACGTGCGCCTCCGGTCCTTGTAGCGATCCGGCCTGGCCTGTCGACCCTGGTTCTCGACCCGATGGTAACGGCAGTGGCCGCACCGAATCAGGCGCCGCTTCTCAAGAAGCAGCTTCCGGTCCTTGTTCGCTCCCGCCGTCGCGCCCATGGTCGTCCTCCGAGAAAATCGTCCGATCGCCTGGACGAATGATGGCCAGATATGCAGGTTCCCACGGCCCAAAGTGGAAACTCGCGAGGTTCTGCACGCACGCCTCCAAGAGCGTATACGACGTGCTCGCCTGCACGCGCATGGAGCGCAAATACTCTTCCCGCTCAACGCCGAAGAACACCTTTTCGCCGTTCAGCATGCCGGCTTGGATACACGCGGTGCCGTCTTCTACCCAAGCGTGCGCGAACGGCGTGCCGGCCAGTGGGCCGTCTGGCGCGAGGCAGATCCCATGCACCAGCCTGGCCTTGTCGATACGACCGGCGTCGCCCTCCTTCAGCAGCAAGTTGACGACCTCCATAGCGTCGTCGAAGCACGTATGTGTCGGCAGAATCGTCATCGCGGCAACTGAATCACGGGCTTTCCAGCCGCCCGTGCGTAGCGAATCGTGGCCCACGTGCCACTTCGCGTGATTTCCTCGTCCTGAAGTGGCGCCGCGATCAGCACATCGACGCGCGACACGATTACGCGATTCCGAGCCAACTCGTCGCCGCGGCCCTTGGGCCTGAGCACGTGAACAGCGGCAAGCGGGGCGATCAGCTTCACGGCCGCATCCGCCTCGGTGTCAGCGCCACGCGCGCCTCCGTGGTGGAATTCGTCAATCGCATAGGTTTTCAAGACGGCGGCGAACGCATCGAGTTGCTTCGACGACATGCCCGCGCGTGTGCCCGTGAACCCGACTCTCAATGCTTCACCTTCGACGAGAAGGTCTTGAGCAATTCCGGGTAGATAACCTGCTGTTCATAGGCTTTCTGGAATTCGACGTCCATCCGCGTGCCCCACTCGCCAGTGGCGGCATCGAGTTCGACATGGAAGAACGGAGCCAGGACGCGCGTCGCCTCTTCCCTGAAGGCGGCGTCAAGAAACGGGTCTGACGGAGACTGGGCGATCTCCTCCAGCTTGTGAACGGCGGCCAGGAGCCGCGCCGACATGTCGTCAGCCACGAGCGACCTCCTTCTTCACGCGGCGACCAGCACCAGGACGGGGAACGCCGAACCGATCGGTCTTCACGCCGGGGAGCTGATTCCGGCGGCTGCGACGCGCATGAACCTTGACCTTCACGCCGCAGGCGCAAACCTCGCTGCGCTTTCCCATGTGGCACCTCCTAGCCGTCCGTCATTGGACGTGCTTCATCTAGGACGATGATACTATCAATCCTGGCAGAAGTCAAGGCGCACGGAAGAATTCTGGAATTCTTTTACGGGCGGGAAATCACAAGGGCGCCGGACTGCAGGAGTCCGATGCAGTTGGCGATCTGGACGGCCGTCAACGACTCGGGCGGTGCGCCCAACACCAACGACGCCAGCGCCAGGAGCGCGGTGTATTCCTCGCGGAGTTTGTTGATGCGGTCATAGCCGAAGTCGACCGTGCCAAAGCGGCGACCGGACACATCCGGCAGATAGGACAATCCTTGAAGCGTATCTTCCATCGTCGTTTCCTCCTCCGTCACCAAAGTCGCCAGCTTAGCACGAGAGAGACTGCATGGGGCCCGGCAGTCCCAGCGGGCCGCTTGGCCCCCTTCTGCCGGATGCAGCCTCTCCCGATGCCGTCTTACTGAGCCTCGGGAACGCCAGCCGAGATGCCGAGCGTCACGGCTTCGCTCGCCGCAACCGTGACATCGAGCACAGCGTTGATGCTGCGCACGCCGGTGCCCAGGTCCGCATCCACCGTCGCGCTGATCTGCGTGCTGCCCGTCGCGCCAGCCACCACCACGGCGGTGAGGCCGTCCGCCGACGGCTGCACGTCAGCCACGGCGGGGTTCGACGACGACCACTGCGGAACACCGTCAACGGGGGCGAGATTGCCCTTGGAGTTGCGCGGCTCGACCGCAAGCGAGCACTTCTGCGTGTCTGTGAGAATCAACATCTAACGCTCCTGTTCTGAAACTGGCCCGATGTGAATAATCAGCGTCTCGTGCGGGCCAGACGAGCGCCGGTGACGGAATCTACGATCCCACACGAAGAACGCGAGCGCAACCACCAGCATACCAGCGGCGAACGAGATCACTGCACGACCACCGTCATCGGTCGAGTCGAGCCGTCCGTGCAGATGCCATCCTTGGCTTCCACGGTGAGCGCGTAGCTTCCACGACGGAGCGGAAGCTGGAAGTATGAGCCGGCCACTTTCCGCAGGTCAGAGCCTGTCAACCGATCCTGTTGAACGCCGTCGAGCTTCACGATCAACTCAATCACGGCGCTCGTGCTCGTCAGAAGACTGTAGGTGACGCGGCCATTGTTGCCCGGCGCCGCGACGCGCGTCCAGTCACCGACGACCAACTTTACGGTCTGATTCCCAGATTGGTCGGGGACGCAGGGGCCGTTAGGATCAGCTGCACGTTGAAAGGGGGAATGGCCACCGCAGACCTCGGGCTGCGGCAATTCGCCGTCGGCACACCACCCACGTCGCACGTGTTGGCGATCATGACCGCCACGCCGCGATATCCATTGCCAACCGGGAGTCCAGTCGGCAACGGCACTCGGCACACGCGCCCGGTGGTGAAGGGATCGTCGAACTCTGCGATTGTAGGATTCACCAGTGTGCCAGCACCACCTGGCGGCGAGGCGGCCAGGTTGCAGTTCGTGGCCGCCGCGATGACGGTGTTCCTGGTGGCGATCGGCGGTATCGTGACCGGGTCGCCGACGGCGGGAATGATCATCACGTCCACACTGTTCGGAAGTGCCGGCGACGACGTCTGAGCAACCGCCGTCCCTGGCAGTAGCAAGAGTAGAAGCAGGATTTTTCGCATCCTGCGATTCTACAGGATCAAGCAGACCACTTGGCGATCAGCGCGGCTGAGTGCGCCTCGAGCGCTTGAGAATCCTTCTGGAGTGCGTCGAAGAGCTCGGCATCCGTCATCATGCCGGACGTGCCAGGATTCATCGCCTCGATGCCGTCGCGCGTCTTGCGGTAGAGCCCGATGATCTGAAGCGCCAGTGGCAGGGCTTGGCCGACGATCGGCACCATCCCTATGAGGGGCGAAGCTGCGGACGCTGCGCCGAGAATTGCGTCGATGTCAGGCATGTGTCTCCTACAGGGCCGACTTCAGGCCAGCCACAAGCTCAAGCATGGACGCGAGCGGCGCTGCGACCACGCCGCGGACGGCATCGGGCAGGGACGTCATCGACCCCGCCATGTCGGTCAACAATTTGATGGCTTCAGTGGCCGCCTGAGCGCGAGCACCACCAGTCGCCGATTCGTAGATGCGAAGCACAACGGCCAGCCGGTCGCCCATTTTGCCGACCTGCTGGGTCGCCTGCGCGACGGGAAGCCCCTGGGCGGGGGTGAGCAGCTTCGCGTTCACGGCGGCTTCTGTGGCCGCCAGGACGCCCTCAGACGCGGCAATCACCGCGCGGGCCTGGATAGCCAGCTTGCCCTCAGTGCTCACCGTAGCGGGGATGCCAGAGCCCGAGATGACGCGCCCAGCCGTGCAGGCAGTCGCGCTGACCAGGCTGAGCACCAACAGGAGAGGAATCAATCGCTTCACGCTACGCCTCCGAGGATGTGCCAGATTTCGGCGACAATCGGTGGCACACCGCCGATGATCACGCCCTGAAGGTATTGCCAACCAGCCACTCGCCAGTTGAACGTCGCCGTGGGCTCTCCCGCTTGGTGTTTCTTGAACGACTCCCAGTCCTTCTTGGCGATGGCGCTGACCGCCCCAAGGATCAACAGAAGCTCGTTCCGGATGAAAGGGTGCGCGGCGAACCACGCCATGAGGTCTTGCTCAGACATGAGGCTGAGTCTACGAGTCCTCAGCGCCGTAACGCAAGTTTCCAGCGATGCGACGGACCCACCCACGGCTGGCATCGGGCCAGTTCTTGAGCTTGGTCATGAAGTCGAGACGCTCGGCATTGAGCCGCATGATCGTGTCCGACTCAGACAAAGCCGTCGCGGCGGCGGCACTGGCGGGGCCCCAGTGTCCGTCGTCAGCCACGCCAACGGCGCGTTGCAAGTAGCGGACGGCCGTCTCGATACCCGAATTGACTGCGAAGTCGAAGAGCTGGTAGGCCACGCCATCGTGGAACCCGTCGGCCTTGAGGCGATCCCAGAAGTCACGCCGATAGATGACTTTCGCGCCGTCGCGCGTGAGCGCCTTGACGTCGATGTTCGGGTAGGCTCGCTTGCTGATGCCCCAGTTCGTCTCCCCGCCTGGGTCGTTCGGGTTGTTGACGTAGCCGCCTTCATGTCCGATCAATCTGTCGAACACTCCATCGAAGGTCACGGAGTGCCCTTCCAATGGAACAGCAAATCTATCGCGCCAAGAACAACGGCGGCGACGATGGTGCGCGTCATCCACTTGACGTTCTTCAGGGCTGATTCGATGGGCTGAAGGCGGATATCAAGCGCCTGCGCTGTCCTGTAGTCCTCAGATGTGTGGTTGACCAGCTCGTCGCGGACGGCGCGCGCGGTCGCCGTGACTTCAGCGAAGCCATCGTCCACGCGGGCCACCAAGAGACGATGGTCCTCGCGCAGTTCCTTCCGCATTTCCGACAGGAACGTCTGCACATTGAACTCTATGGACATCGGTTCCTTTGTGGACGGTGGCTCAATCATTTCAGCCTCCGAGTGATGATTCTAACAGGCCAGCCTAGCGAACAGGAGAACATCCGTAAACTACTGCGAAAGCCTCAGTTCATCCTGATCAGCGAATACTGCTGGAGGGTCAGCGAACCGGTCGCCACGGTCTGCGTGAACCGGAGGTCGACTTGCTGCGCCAGCGTCGAATTGAAGTTCGCGCCGACCACGGGCGCCGCGTTCCACGGGTAAAGTGAGCCGCCGGGGCCAGGGCCAGTCGCAATCGCCGCCGTCAGGATCGTCGCGGCTGTGAACAGGTAGCCACCGGTCATGATGTTCGCGGAGGTGCCGATGGCGCGACAGGTCAAGAGCAATTCGAGATAAAACGGCGTGTCCGTCTTGGCCACGATGTTGCCCAGAATCGCCCCCGTGTCGGACACGATGGCGTTCGCCGCGGCCGAATCGAGGAAGTTCACGTCGAACCGCAGCGTGCCTGGCGTGGTGATGACCACGCTGACCTTGCCGCTGGCCTTGAGCAGCACCTGTTTGCCAATGAAGTCGAAGAAGTTGGGCGGAAGCGTGACGATCGCCGCGGCTGGGAGCGCAGAGTTTCTCGCTGCTGCCGTCAGGGCTGTGCCATCAGTCCCGGCGGTAATCAGCGTTTCCATGTAATCGCGTGCTGGCATCGTCTACTCCTTATAAGGTGGCGAAGCTCTCGATTTCGCCGGTCATCCACGTATCGTAGCTGACCGAGCCTTGGGTGAACTGCAACCGATACTTGTTCAACCCCGTGACGAGGTTCAACGCGATCGTTTGCTGCTGGTTGGCGCCTGAATAGTCTGGCGCCGTGGCGGTGCATGCCACGCCGACACCAGCATCGCTCCCCGCCGTGACGTTCCGAATCTTCGGCGTGATGCTCTGCAGCGGATCTGCCACACGCACCTGCACCGCGGCTTGGTAAGTGATTCCAGCCTGGTCCGTGCCGTCGATCTCGACGTCCACGTAGTCGAAGCAGTCGCTCGGGCCCAGCGTGCAGGACTTGGCCCGCACCTGGCCACGCAGCGAGATGGCAAGGTTGTTCGGATAGAACCGCGACCCACCCAGGTGTCGACCAGGACGGCGCGCAGCCAAGATGATCAGGTTCTCGCGGAACTTGTTGGCCGATTGGTAGCCGAACACTTGGTCCAGCACGAACGCGGAAATCACACTCCAGGTCAGCGGCATGGTGCCCTCATGCGTGAACCGGCGTGAATGCCGGATCGTAACGGCGCGCCATCGCGCGAAGCTCGTCGATGCGCTTGTAGAATTCGGTCCATCCAGTCGGCTGGGCCCACGCTTCGCAGCGGGCGCCAGGCGCCATCCGCAGTGCGCACACGTCCACCGCCGCGCGGTCCACGTAGAACAGCCAGACCCGAGTCAAGGCGATCGGCATGTCGGCTGGGATTTGGGCGTTCAATTGTGCGCGGCGCATGTCGCCCAAGCCAGCGTCCAGAAACGCGCTGAGCTCCTCGACCGTGCGGTAGCCGTGAATGAGGTGCATCGGCGTCAGGGATTCAAGGACGGCGCGTCTGGCATCGTCCGCTCCGTCGGCGATCTCATACACAACCATCAGCGCACTCGCTTCCCCGGATCGCCGTTGCTGAAATCACCCGTCACCTCGTCCGCCAAGTAACCATACACGCGTTCAGGCAGTGTCGCCGTGGTCCACGCAGGGTTCAACGTGCCTTCGTCGCCCAGGATGAAGACCGTCGAGAAGAGGCGTGACATATCGTAGCCTTCGATAGAGACGGTATTATCGGCCAGATTGGCAGCCAGCTGGTGAATTCTCACCGGCACACGGCTCCAGCCTGCCGGGCCAACCCCGCCGAAATGTGTCAAGGCGCGCACGTCTCCGATCTCGAGGTTGAGGCCGGGGGCAGACAGTCGGAACTTCACGCGTCGGGGCGGATCCTTGTGACGCAGAAGCTTCCGAGTCGCGATGTCGGCCGCCGTGGCCGGATCGCGGGTCATGTGCATGTCGATGACGGGGAACGAAAACTCACCCTCGTAGTTCGCGATCGACTCCCCTGACCGAGCCTCGGCGGAGAGACGCCACTCCGGGTCCGCGCCTGAGACGTATTCGCGGCGCAGGCGATACGGGATGATGTTGAACTGCGCAGCGAAGTCGTCGTCAACCTCGAACGACCCCCTCAGCACATCAGCCACGTCGCTCAATTCAAGCTGTGGCGTCAGTCCGCTGACGGAATCGTCGATCATCGACACGAAGAACTGGCAACGTCTGTTCAGGCCAGAGTCGACATCGAACGACGCGTTCAATTGCCGCACGAAGTCACGAACGCTGACGAAGTTGCCGTCGAACCCCACCGCGCCGGCGACCACGTAGCCACCAGGAAGGCGCAGTTGTGCGGCTTCGTCAGCGACCGTGAAGCTCACCTCGTCGATCATGGAGACGAGCTCTGAGTCTGGAAACGTCGGCGAAGCGAGCCAGCTTCCAGCCTGGTAGTTTCCCAAGACCCAGTTCTGCATCGCGTGCCGGTAGGCCGCCATGGCGTTGGTCACGAGCGCGCCGCTACCGTCGCCCACGTCCTCAATGCCTTGGACGTTCACTGTGAGCGGAGTATCGCCCGCGCGGATCGCCTCCACGTCGAGTGGGCTCGTGCCGCCTTCCTTCAGGTAGATCACGGTGTAACGCCGACCGTTTCGCGTCACGGTGGTCACACCGGGGAATGCCACGTTCCACGCGGAATAGCCCGGCACAAGGAAATAGGCGTCCGTGGGGCTGCCTTCCGCGCTCGCGACCTCTTGGCGCACACCGCCGATATACCAGGACTCGACCGCCTTCACCGCGTGACCACACACGAGGAATTCGTGCCACAACCCCTCTGGCGGGACGCCGCTGGGGTCATCGCCCTCGCCGAACATCACGTAGTGATACACCGTGCCTGCGACGTTCAGCGTCGACGACACGCTGAACTGCGCCACCGTATCGAACGCGGTGATGGCGGTGGCGACGGCGTTGCCGGCGATCCAGTCACGAGAGTTCGCGCCAGCGCCATCGGCGAAGAAACGGTAGTAGCGCAGCCCGGCGCTTTCTGGGACCACGAACAGGAAGGACGGATTTACATCCAAGCCGGCGACTGGAATCACGCGAGCGCCGGAGCCGTCTCCTGTGTAGGTTCCGACCGTCAACAAGCGACGCAGCGTGAACAAGCTCGCCTGGTTGCTCATGGCGAGCCAGGCCGTGGTGTCTGTGCTGCCACCGACCGTGTGGAGCTTGCCCATCTGGAACGTGTTGATGCCGAGCGATTGGATTCCGTCAGCTACAGGCGAGGTGTTTGTCGCCATCACCGACGACGAATCGCCTGTGTAGAATGTGTCTCGGTAGAGCACCTGGTTGGACACTCCGAAAAACTGTCCATAAGCCAGCAGGGCATCCACACGGAACGACGGGGCCACAAGCCCGACATTAAGCGGCACGTTCCAATTGTCGCCAGTGCCACCGAAGACGTTCACCGCGCGCATGCCGCTCCGCGTGAACCGTCCGGCTTCATCGCGAACAGCGAAATACCGATACGTCTCGGCGGACTGGTTGAGTGAGTTCGATGCACCCTTGACACTGAAGCTGCCGGTCGTCGCGCGCACAAGATCGGCAACCGAGGAATCTGAAGTGGACCAGCGCACGGCGCCGTCGCCCTCCGCGCCCCAGCCATCGCACCAGATGACCCGGTCGCCGGCCCCGTTATTGTCGCCGGCAATGAACAACAGCGTGGGCTTGAACGTAGGATCGGCGAACGCAACGAGCTGCGACGTGCCGTTGCCCACGTAGGTTCCGGACACGGTTTTGATTGTGCCGTTCAGCACGGACGTTGCCGGGTCGGCGCCCTCCCAATCGACCACCAGGTAGGCGCCGTAAAGAAACGAGGTGCCAGCGCCGGCGGGTCCGTCAACGACGCCAATCTCAAGCACGTCTGTCGTGGACAGCGGGACCGTGCCGACGTCGAGAAACCAACCGCTCGTGCCACTCCCAATATCACCGGGCGACTTCGTGAACCAACCTTCAATGCCGGCGCCAGTCAGCGGACTGTCAATTACCGCGCCGTTCCTTCGAAGTCGATAGCTCCAGTTAGCCCGGATAGGTCGCCCAGCCAGAAGTAGGCGAGCGGACTTGATCGTGACGCCAGCCAAGCCTTTGCTGGCCATACTTTCGATGGTGAAAGTCGTCGCCAACGCAGACGCTGTGCTATTCGACAGGTTCTGGCCCTTGCGTGGAGGAGCCGCCACCACGTTTCGCCAGTCTCCAGATGTCGTCCAGGCGTTGTCGGTGCCCTGCCCCGTCACATGCAAGAGCGTGACGCCACCAGCGCCCGGAATGAAAGCGTTGTCAGCAACGAGATCGTCGATCAGCACGAAGCCGCCGTCGCGTTCTGCGTCCGTGGCGTTGAATGGGTTGATCGACAGCCCGGTGCCGAACGTGGAAGCGGTTGAAGTGTCCTGGTTCACCGTCCAGAAGTTCAACCCGCCACTCAGGGCGCCAGTAGTAGAAACACTCCAGTCGAGCCCGCCGTCAATCGTCACTGACAGATTGTTGGAGTTGTTCCCGACCCGATCCCTGAATCGGACGTGGACGTTGATCCGATACCACCGGCCAACGCTGAGCACGGACGAGCCTGTTCCGATCTTGGTGCGCACGTCAGCGCCGTCGTTGTAGCCATCCAGCCTTCCGGCGGAAGTCAGCACCAAATACCAAGCATGCTCAGATCCGGGATCGCCAGAGCCGAAGCCGCCGAGGATGCGCAAGCCGCCTGGCCCTGGAAGCGTGTCGACGTAGAGGTAGAACCGAATCCAGAACTCCTGCGCCTGGGTGTTGAACGAGTTACTCGACCCCACCACGCCAGCAACACCGGAACTGTAACCGGACAGCGCAGCACAGCGACCACCGAGCCGCCCAGACGTGACGTTGTCGCTCGCGCGGGCGAAGCCCCAGCCCTCGCCAGACCCTCCCGTGCCTGACAGCTCAAAGCCAGACGTGAGGATGCGAGCCATCTACCGCACCCGCTTTCCGGGATCGCCGGTGGAGAATTCGGCCGTGAGCTCGTCGGCCAAGTAGCCATAGAGTCGCTGCGCGGTCGAGGCCGCCGGCCAGGACGATGGCAACACCAGCTCGTCGCCGAGAATGAAGACGGCTTCGAACAGGCGGCTCAAGTCAAGGCACTCGAACTCAACGGTATTGTCAGGCGCCACCGTGTGACGCTGCACGCGCAGGGGCTGCTGCGACCAGCCAGACCCGCCGATCCCGCCGTAGTGCGTCAGGAGTCTGACGTCTCCGAGATCGACGTTGTTGCCGCCCACGTGCATGCGGAATCGTGCCGTCCGAGGCGGGTCTTTGTGTCGGATCAACTTCCGCCTGGCAATGTCGATGGCAGTCGCCTGGTCGCGCACGAAGGCCAATTCCTGCGACGTCATCACGAGTGACATTTCGTAGGTGACAATCGACTCAGCCGAGCGCACTTCGTCGGTGCCGCGCCAGGGCGTGTTGGACCCGCCCACGTAGTCGCGGGCGTAGACGAACGGGATGATGTTGAAGTGGTTGGAGAAGTCGTCTAAGACGTCCAGCGACCCACGCACGACATCATTCGCGTCAACCAATTCCTGGGAATAGTTCAACGCCGTCGCAGAATCGTCGGTCATAGCCACGAAGAACTGGCAGCGGCGGTTCAGGCCAGCGTCAACGTCGCACGACAGATTCAGCACACGGATGGCTTCTCGGATGTTGATGAAGGCGCCCTCGAGCCCGAACCCTCCCGCGCCCACATAGCCTCCGCCCACGCGGCTTGACGCGAGCGTCTTGGCGGCGTCGAAGCTCGGCTCGAACATCATGGGCAACCCGTCGCTATCTGGGAACGTCGGCGTCGCCAACCATGCGCCCGTTTGGTAGTCGCCAAAGATCCAGTTCTGCATCAGGTGCTTGTAGATATCGAGCGAGTCCTGAATCACCGTGCCCGTGGTGTCGCCAACCGTCTCGACCCCCTGCACGTTGAGCGTGATCGGCGTCGTGCCTCCACGGATCGCTTCGATGTCGAGCGGGCTGACGCCGCCCTCTTTCACGTAGATCAGCGTGTAGGTATGCCCGTTTCGAACGACCTGTCGAGGCGCGGCGCCAGCACCGAAGACTGCAGACCAGGCTGAATATCCAGGGATGAGGAAATAGGCATCGAGATCGGGGTCGCCTTCCGCGCTCGCGATCTCCTGGCGCACGCCGCCCACATACCACGAGTCGATGGACTTCACCGCGTGGCCGGCAACCAAATACTCGTGCCAGACGCCGGCGGGCAGGAACGGCACGAACGGCGCCGCGTCGACACCGTCGGCAAAGGCCAAGTAGTGATACGTCACGCCGGTCGCATTGAAATTATTCGTGACGGTGCTGACCGTGAATCCTGTATGGTCAGCCGCCGTGATGCCCGTGGCGAAGGCGCCCGTGGCGTTCCATTCGTTGTTGGTGGCGGCCATCCCCCATCGCAGCGCGCGCTTCGTCGTCACCACGGACGGGACCACCAACAGCATGCCAAGAGCGGTCGCGTTCCACGTGAACGGGATGACCCGTCCAATGGTGTTGTCGCCGACGTAGCTACCGATCTCGCAGAGGGTGTTCACGTAGAACACACCAGCGCGGCGAAAGCACATCGCTGGGACGCGCGTGACGTTGAAGCTCCCAAAGCCTGACAGGAGGCCGAGCTCGAACTCTCCAGTGCCCATTCTCTGAATCGCATCGGCCTGCGGGGCCAGGTTCTGGTTCAAATGGCTACTGAGATCACCATGCTGCAACCCTTTGTAATGCGAAAACGTGGTCGTCACCACGTCGGACTGACCCGTCGCGATCATGGCCTCAATCACGAAGCCTGGTTGAGTCAGCTTGACGACGTCGTTGTCAGTGTCATCGCCAGTCGAGTCACGCGTGACGGACTCGACCATCCGCTTCTCCGGGTCGGAAATTGCCAGCCAGTAAATCGTGGCGCCAAGATTGTTCAGGCCGTTCAGCTTCGCCAGTGTGAACACGTCTGTATCGACGTGTGCAATGCCGGCCAGCGTGTTGCCATCATTAAAGCGCGTGGAGTATTCGCCGCGGCGACCATTCGCCTGACACCAGAATGCCCCTGTGTCGCCAGATGAAATTCGAGCGAAGATCGCCGTGGGTCGAGCAGGCGTGGCGAACCCGATGGCCACGTCGATGAAGTTCGCGCCAGTGCCAACGAAACTTCCGCGTTTGATCTGGATGTCGCCAGTCTCAATCGGCGGTGTCCAATCCGGCGAGGAATGCTCGACGATGAGGCCGAGGAATTGGCAAGAATCCGACCCAGCGGGAGTATCGCCACCATCTATGCCTACTTCGTAAGTGCCACCGGGGGCGATGGGCCCGTCGAACCACCAACCACCTTGGAATTGGCCTGTCAGGATGCTCTTCCAATTGCCCGTAGGCGACGCAGCCTGAAGCGGAGACGAAGACTCCACGCCGTTAGCGCGGAGTATCAGCCGCCAGTTGGATTTAGAGAGCGAGCCGTGGGCAATCATGCGAAGCACATTGATCGTGCCAGTCACGCCGAGCGCCGCGCCTGGCGACTCCACTTGGAACGAAACGCGGTCGCCAGCAGTGGTTGTCGAACAGCCGAATGGAGCGATGGTGTCGATGGGGAACTTTCTCATCCCTCGATAGTCTGGGGCTCCCCATCCATTGTAAGAACCCTGGCCAACAATTCGACACAGCGTGATGAACCCTGGGCCCGGTGCGCTGGCGTTATCCACAACAAGGTCGTCAAAGTCGATCTTGCCCCCGTTGACGGGAAGCGTCGAGCTTTGCGACCCCATGTAGATCCCGGTGATGGTGCCATTCGAATTGATACCGTTCACGTTGGCGCCGTTTCTGTGCAGCGTCGACGTGGGGTGGTCCAGGTCGTCTGGGTCTGTGATGGCCACAATGGCAGAGCCCGAATTAACCGAGCCGTTCCCCCACGCGAGCGTCAGATTGACCCGATACCACTTGTTGAGCGCCATCGTCTGGGTGGAGGCGCCCATTTGTGTCGGAGCTGCCGCGTTCCCATCCGACCAACATTTCAGCGATCCACCATACTCAGCGGTCATGTAGAACTCGCCGGCCCCTCCCTCGATCGATCCGTCCGCCACGAAGATGACAGTGCCAGTCGTCGCGACTGGAGCGCCAGTCCCTGCGACCGGGTATTCTCGGAATCGAATATAGAAACGAACGTAGATAGTCCCGATGTTGTTGAAGTCCACCCGGTAGTTTCGGCTGCTGCCAACCCGGATGTTGTCCATCGTGAACGCGACACCGCCACACCGACCATTGTCTCCGGCGCCCTGCGCGCCAGCCTGCAAAGCCTCGGCGCCGGCCGATGGAATTTCGAATCCGCAGACCGCAATGCGGGCCATCAGCGCACTCGCTTCCCAGGTTCGCCGTCTGAGAAGACCTCAGTTGTCTCGTCAGCCAAGTAGCCATAGACGCGATCCAGCGGCGGGGCTGCCGCCCACGATGGGTTCAGCACGACCTCGTTGCCGAGGATGAACGCCGACTCGAACAGACGACTCAAGTCGTAGCACTCGAACTGCACCGTGTCGTCGTTCAGGTTGGCGGCGTGGCGATGCACGCGCAGAGGCTGGCGACTCCACCCGGTCGCGCCGACACCTTCGTAGTGAGAGAGCAGGCGAACGTCTCCGAGCTCCGCGTTGTAGCCCTGCACAGGCGTCGTGAACTGCACGCGACGCGGCGGATCTTTGTGGCGCAGCAGTTTCCGATGTGCAATATCCGAGGCGGTGACTTGATCACGCACGAAGCCCAGCTCTTGAACGGGCATGGTCAGTGTGTCTTCGTAGCCGTCAATGGACGCCTGGTCGCGAGCTTCATCAACCCCACGCCACGGCGTCTTCGACCCGGACACGTAGTCCTTCGCGTAAGCGAAGGGCACCACGTTGAAGTGATTCGCGAAATCGTCATCAACAGAGAACGATCCGCGCTTCACATCATCCGCGTCCACGAAGACGGGGCTAGCTGTAAGCACAGCCGCCGCGTCGTCGGTCATGGAGACGAAGAACTGGCACAGGCGATTGAGCCCGGAGTCGCAGTCACAGGACACGTTCAGGACGCGGACGGCCTCGCGCACCGACATGAAATTGCCGTCGAGCCCGAACCCTCCGGCGCCAACGTAACCTCCACCGACGCGACGGGCGGAGAGCGCGGACGCCTCGCTGAAGCTCTCCTCGCGCATCAACAGGACACCCTCAGAATCAGGAAACGTCGGCGTCGACAGCCAGGCCCCCGCTTGGTAGTCTCCGAAGACCCAGTTCTGCATCGCGTGCTTGTAGATGTCGAAGGAACGCGAGATGACCGTGCCAGTCCCGTTTCCCACGTCTTCAATGCCCTGCACGTTCAACGAGAACGGTGTCGACCCATTTCGGATGCTCTCGACGTCGATCGGGCTGTTCCCGCCCTCCTTCACATAGCACACCGTGTAGAGGCGACCATTGATCGTCTCGGTCGTGACGTTCGTGCCGAAGGCGTTGTCGTAGGCAGAATAGCCGGGAATCAGGAAATAGGCTTCCGTGTCCGGGTCGCCCTGGGCGCTGAACGTCGGTTGCCTGATGCCACCGACATACCATGAGTCGATCGACTTGCACGCGTGGCCAGCAACCAAGAACTTGTGCCACAGACCGTCCGGCAGCACGCCCAAGGCGTCGAGCCCGGTCGTCCACGCCAGGGCGGTATACCAGCCGGCGCTGGCTGTAAACAGGTAGAAGATCAGGTCTGGGGTATCGCTCGCCCACGCCCCCGTGAAATTGTATTTGACGCCCGCGTGGGTCGGGGCCGTGTTGTCCTGGGCGACGTCGATGTAGTCGGACGCCGTGCCGGTATATTCAATCGCGATGGCGTAGACGGTCGCCGCAGCAAGCGTGATCCGGTTCGCGCCAGTGAACGTGAGACGAATCATCTCGTAGTTGGTGTTGTCGAGATCGCCAGCCAACTGCGCGTCGCTCGTCGCCAGCGCGGCGCCGGTCGGCACGCCAGCGACCGTCGCATAGAGCTTTGCCGCATAGGTGCCCAGTGGCAGACCAGTCTTCTTGAGGTAGAACATCGCAGAGGCGAGCTCTCCCGACGAAGCCGACGTGAAGGTCTGGGCGGTCGCCGTGGGGCTGCCGTCGAGCTTCTCGGTAGAGGCCGCGAAGTTGGACTCAGGGTAGGAGCCCTGCAGCACGCCATCGTTCAGCGAGTTGTTGACAACCACGCCGTCCGCGACCAAGTCAACGATCGCGTTCGTCGTGTCACCGGCCGCGGCCCAGACACGAGCACTCTCGAGATACACGTAGAAGCACAGATCTTCGGTGTCAATGGCCCAGACCGCACCGTTCCAGTTGTATTTGGACCCAGTCGCGGCAGGAGCGCTGGCGTCTTGTCCGACCTCGACGTAGTTCGACGCATCGCCACCGAGATACTCGAGAACCGCGGCATAGGTGGTGTTGTTGAGGAGGACGATCTTCTCGTCTGACGGAAACGTGAAGTCCACGAGCGCGAACGCTGAGTCAGAAAGCGTTGACACGTCCACGGTGGCGCTCAATGCGATCTGGAGTGCGCCGGTCGGCGCTCCAGCGCTGGTCAACCACACCTTCGCCCGCATCGTGCCAGTCGGCACGCCGGTCTTCTTGAGATAGAACGTGATCTTCTCAACTGATCCAGCAGGGTTTGATGTCTGGAACGTCTGGGCCGTCCGCGTGAAGCCCGCAGCGTTCAGCGTCTCCGCGCTGTCCTTGTTGGACTCGCTGTAGGAGGCGACAATCTTGCCGAGCGTGAAGGCGCTCTTCATGTAACGCTGCGCGCTTGTGGGGGGAAAGACGACGACCCATTCTGGAACTTTCCCGCCCAGCGCCAGCGGGATCGTGCGATTGATCCCAGGCGCCAGCCCACCGCCGCTCGCGTCTCCCTGATAGAACGCGATCGCGAATGGACTCGACGTCTGGAACGAATTCGTGCGAAACCCGATGAATACGCCGTCAATCTGATTCGTCTGGTAAGCAAGCGTGCCAGCTTGCCACCCACTGGCGGTCAATGCCTGAATCACGTCCGTCACGGCGACGGCGGGGCCCCACGGCAACGTGGCATCGCCCGATTGCTTCAGCCCGCGAAAGTAGGCCGTCAGGGACGTGTTGTCAGACTCCCCATAGAGAAACATCGCTTCCGGCGCGAACACGCTGAACAACTCTGGCGTGGACGTGCCGGCGTTGATGGGATAATCCGCATCGTCGGTATTCACGGGAATCGTCTGCGCGCGCTGGGAGATGTTTCCGCGCGCGTGAATACGGTTCTGTGGATCGCGCACGCAAAGGCAGTCATACGTGATGCCTGCCGCGTTCATGTGGGTGTAGTTGCCCACGATCGAGAGCGTGGCCGTCTGCGCCTCGCGGTCTTCGAAGACCCTGATCTGGTCACGGCGAGGGCCAGGAGACGCCTGGTCGTGGCACCCAGACAGCGTGTCCCACCACATGCCTCCGGGTGGATAGCTCCCGCTACCGATCGTCACGTCCGTGCGCGGCCACCACAGAAGCATGTGGGGAATGAACGGCAACGTCACCGACTGGCCAGCCCCTCCAGTGCCAACCCAAGACACATTCTGGATCTCGAAGTCGCCACCAGCGAATTCGGTGATAGGTGAGTCGTGGTCGACAAGCAGGCACATGCCGCCCATCCCCATCGTGCCAGCGCTGCCGCCGCCGACACCGATTTCGAGATCGTCGTCTGGAGTGATAACGACACCGGAAAAGGTCCATGATTGCCAGTTCAGCGGCGACCCTGCCGTGTTCAGCGTTGGCGTCTCGTAAATGGTGCCGTTGATGCGGATGAAGTAGCGAATCGCACCGCTGGCGCCGCCTGCGGTGTTGTTGAGCGCGATCCGCCAGTGGTAGATATTCCCTGTGATTCCACACTCGCGCAGATTCTTCAGTCGGTAGCTCTGGCGGTTGTTGAAGTCAGCCGCAGCTGTCGTGGATACTTGCTCAGCGCCACCGCTGCCGCTCTGCATGTTACGGGCCTGCCAGTCGGGACGACCGCCGGTCCACAAGTTATACGTGCCCAACCCGACCACTGGAACGAGCGACATCCTTGAGTCGACAGGGAAATCAGCGTCATCCCATGCCCCATGCGATAGGTCGAGGTCGCACCCCAAATTCGTCGACCCGACGTGGCGACCGAACGTCGTGATGACGACTTGCTGGCTGGTGACACCGTTCCAGGCGTTGATCCCTTCTTCAAGCAGGCTGCTGCCGAGGTTCCCTGCGTCGAATAGGTAGGTGCCGTCTTCACGGCTCACGCGAAACTTGATGACGCCGGCGTTGTGCGAGGGGATGACTGCGACTTCGTATTTGAACCATTCGTTCAGCGGAACGGGTGGCGACAGATACATGGAGTTGTAGTTCGCTGCGAGGGCGTTTCCCTCGTTCATCACGCGAATCTGGCCACCAGGAGTGAGGTAGAGCGTCGCCATTGGCCCGCCCTGCTGGTTACCTTGCCAACCGAAGAACGAACACTCTCCGACAAGGTCCGTAGGAATCGCGCGCGGATACCGGCGAATCCGCATCCAGAAGCGTGTGTAAGCGGCAAGCTTGGCGACCTGAGTCACGCCGTTGTCGCCATAGCGAGGCGACATCAAGCTATTGCTGTAGGAGCGAAGCGCGTAGCCCATACCCGTGCCGTCGTGAGAGTTGCGAGGCATGGGCGCGCCGCTGTTTCCAGCCGTGAAACCGCTAGCGCCGCAGTCTGCTGAGTCGTAACCCACAAGTGGGCCGAACGCTCCGATGCGCGCCATCTACTTGAACCGCTTGGGGCCGACGTAGATCGGCTGAATGACTCCCCTGGCGTTGTCGACCAGCACCGTGTTCCCCGCCGCGAACGTCCCCGAGACATACATGTTGTTCGTCGGTGGCTGGAACTGGTCCTGCGAAGCGTTGAACCACCCCTCAAGGAAGATCACGCGGTCGGTCGCGAGCACGCCCTCAGTGATGTATTTCGGCACGTAGGCCATGTAGCCGAACGTGCCACCCTTGAAGCTGTTCCCATCCTTGAAGCGGCCATAGATTTTCGTCGCGAACCCGAATGGCTGGTCCCATTCGATCGTCGTGTAGCGAGAGCCCTGCACGAATTCGTTCGGACCAATGCAGTTCGGGATGACGAGCGTGCCAATCACGCGCTCGTCCTGCTGGTTCTCGCCCGCCCACGGCGGGTAGGCCGTCTCATCGCCCACGAGTGTCACCACGTAGGTCACGTTCCACGTGCCGGCGGTGCCATGGTTCGTGTAGGTCATGTTCCCGGTCGCAACGAATTTGGGCTGCGTGCCGACGATGACGCTTTGCTCGTTCTCGTCAGACACCACGCCGTAGATGATCGGCACGGGCTTGCCCACCGTGTCAGGTGGAGCCTCGGGGAAGTCATCCAACGTGATCGTGCGCTTCGGCACCTGGCTCTGCGACGCGATTTGTGACGAGAAGCGACGCGTGATGACGTCTTGCGCACCCAGGGAGAACTTGAGGTCTGGCAGTGGGCGGTAATCAGCCACGAGCCCGCGCATGATGGTTCTCGGCGTCAATCCCTCGCGGCGGGATGCGTCGTCGATCATCCGCACGACCAAGGACCGATTCAGGAAGAACTTCGTCGAGGACGCCTTGAGTTTCCCACGCACCAGGCGGTCGTTGTCGGACAGCACGAGTTGGAAGTCAGCGCCCTGATACGTGCCGTTGATGTCGGACAACGCACGCACCAGGGCTCCCATCTCGATGACGCGAGGCTCCTTGAAACCGCCGTAGTAGGTGGACGGGTCAACCAGCGCCTGCATCGACCAGACGTTCGTCGCATCCGCGCTGTCGGTGAACTCGACCCACGTCAGGAACGTGCCCGTCTCAGGAAGGGACACCTCTCCTTCAGTGAAGAAGCCAACCGGATCGTAACCACCGTTCTGGCCGCCGTAGAAGCCCACGCTAATCCTTTCGTTCCCTCGCCGTGCCGAGGAAGTCCAACGCATCGGCCATGTCGAATCCGGTGTCGCCGCTCCAGAAGCCCTTGTCGATGCGGTCCTGCAGGAGTTCAACCTCGGCCTGAGTCAGCACGACGGTGCCGCCAGCTGGCCGCAACACGCGAGCCTTGGTGTCCTGCTCGAACACCACGCGCCCGCACGTGCACCGGACCTCCTGTTTCTTCGGGTCAGGCATGGAGATGGCCTCGAACGTGCGGTAGATGTCACGCTCGGCGCGCAGAGTGGCCTTGCCGGGGGCGGACTGCTGATTGCTCCGGCCAAGGCGCAACGCGAGGTGTAGCGACTCGAACAACTTGCCGTGATCCGCTTCGAACGTCAGTTCCCTCTTCATTCGTCATCGTCTCCTTTGTCTACGAAATCGCCGTCACAATACCGTTCACCACCGTAATCGACGCCACCGCCGCTGGACCAAAGCTCGCACCGGCTGCGCCGCTGGCCTTCAACCCCAGGCAATCCAACGTGGCGTAAGCCGAGTCGTCAGCCAGTCGCACCTGCACGTCGGCGCTGGACCGCTTCAAGGCGGGGAACGCGTTCGACGTGCCACCGAACGTGAGCAGGCCAGCTGCCGTGATGCGGAGGCGTTCCGCGCCGTTCGTCCAAAACGTGATAACTCCGCTGGCGTGGCCTGCGGCCAGGTCCAGGCCGCCAGCACCCGCAGCGTTGATCCACTGTGCGCCATCCGCGCGAGCGCCGTTCACCGGCGTGAAGGCCGAGGACATCGCCCGCAGCAACGACGGCGACACCGAGTTCGTGGTCAGCGCGAGCCCGGCATAGGCCGCCGCGTTCGCTGAGGAGTTCGTGATGGTGGTCGTGTAGGCGCCAGCCACCGTGCCCGTGATGGTGTTGTTCGTGTTGCCGGCGATGGCGATGGCGCTGGCAATCGACAGCGTCGTGCCGTCGTAGGTCAGGCCCGTGCTCCACTTGGCCCCATACGTCGCGTCGCCGGTATCGCGCTGGAGGAACTGGTTGTTCGAACCGCCACCGAACTTGTGGCCCTCGTTCCAATCGCGAAGTGGCTGGATCTGCGTCGCGTCGGCCCCGTCCGGGCCCACCGACACGAAAATGTGCGTAGCGACGTTGGACATCTTTACCTCAGAGTGTCAGCCCGCGCGACACCTCTTGAAACTCAAGGCTCAGCGGATTGTAGTTGCGGTTCTCGCGCTTCCACGCCAGATCCTCGGCCTGGAACGTCACGAACCACGGCTCGTCTTCGTCCTTGTTCGGCACGATCGTGAACGGCTTCACGCCGCCGGACGAGGAGCGATGCCAGGCGTCAATGTCCGCGAGCGTCAGGTCGGTGGACTCAGCGGTCACTTTGACCCCGCGGATGGTCGTGCCGAGGTCGTAGGACCGCTTGACCAGGAGCTCTGTCTCGTGCGTCAGCGCAGGACGACGCGTCGTGCGATCGGACCCCTTGCTGATGTTGCGAACACCGAAGTTGCGGACGGCTGAATACATGGCCCACTCGCCCACGGCGACGGCAGACGTGTTCGCGGAATTGACAAGCAACCGCCACCAGCGCTTGGTGCGTCCTGCTGCCGATAGCAACCCTGTCAAGTCGATGTAGACGTTCTTGGTGAAGCCATCCGCGTGCGCAGCGACCACAGTGAACGCCAGGTTCACGTCTGGCCCGCCCCACGCATCAGACGTGTGGCCCTGCAGTCGCAAGTCGACGGCCGCCGCTAAGTTGTGATGGAAGACCGCGCAGAAGTCAACCTGCAGCGCGGACCCGAGATCGCGAGTCCATGACCCGGTCGTGCCCGTCAGCTTCGCGGGCTTGTGCGGGAATCCGTCGTCGAGGTTCGCCGGCAAATAGGCCGAGTCGACAACGCCTGAGTTCACCGCCAACGTCCCGGCCAAGCGCTCAGTCGGACGTGTGTAGAGGAAGTTCGACATTACTGGATGACCCCTTGAACGTCGCTCAGGTTGCGGCCACCCTTCCGCAACGCTTTCACGATAGCGGGGATGAGTTTCGTCTCCGTGAGGCCGTCGACTCCTGCGGAATCGAGCGCCTGGATGGTGATGTGGAACGTCTCGCCACCGCCGCCGCCACCTGCAGTCGCCGCCCCACCGGCTGCATCACCTGCGATGCCAATGTTCGCATGAGCGCTGCTCAACGCGTCCACGCTTTTCTGGACTTCTTCGGCTGATCCAACACCGATGTGTTCGAAGTCCTTGAACGCCGCCATCGCGTCCTTGATCTTGAGCGGGATCTCCTTCAGGCCGCCTGGCGAGTGGCCCAAGGAGACGCCGTCCACCGCTTCCTGGGCCGCGTTGGCCGCCGAAACGAGCTCGTCAGCCCACCCACTCCAGTCCGTGTTCTCCAGCTGGTTGCCGACGGCATCCACCGCGTTGGCCGTCTTGTTCACGGCGGAGGATGTGATGTTCCCGGCCGCAACACCCTTCGTGGCGTATTCCTGCCACGGGGTCGCCTTGATCTGGTCGGAGGTGGCCTTGACGGCTCCGCCGACCGTGCCGGTCATCGATCCAGCGACGGTGTTGGCTGAGGCCACCGCGGAATCGGTCATCTTCTTGAACGACGCGGGCAAGTCTCCGCCCAGCGCCTTGATGATAGCGCCGAGTCCCTGCATCATGACGTCGTTCGTCGACATCTCCTGCTCTTTCAGCACGCCACTCGCAGTCGCCTGATCGAGCATCTTCTGCGTGTTCTCGTCGATCGGAAGGCCGAGACGTTCGTGTGCGTCACGCACGTTCTCGAGATAGCCCTTCATCTGCTGCAGGGCCTGCTGCTCCGTGAACCCAGCCGCGGTCAACTGCGCGAAGGTCGAGGAGCCCTGCGCCTCAAGGTCGGCCATCGTCTCCGCGTTCAAGGCGCCCGTGTTGGACAACGCCAACATGACCTCGTTCAACGCGCCGGCCGACTCGACCAGATCCTTGTTGGCGTTCACCACCTCGCGGAACTTCAGCAGTTCTTGGATGGCGGCGCCGCCGGCGAGTCCGAGCTTCTTGTTCTTCTCAGAGATTTTGTCGAGAGCCGGGCCCATCTGATCGATGGCGTCGAGATACGGCACGCCCGCGGAGATTGCGGCGTTGAATCCGGCCACCGCCAGACGCTCGAACCTCGCGACAGATTCGGCGTTCTCATCCATCGAGCCGGCCATCTTGGCCAGCGCGCCGCCCAGACGAGACGTCTGGCCAGCCACGAAGTCCATGACCTGCTTGGACTGCGTGCCGAACTTCGCGTTGAGCGCGATGATGTCGGTGAATTCCTTCGAGGCAACCTTGCCAGAACTCGTGACGTAGTCGGCGAACGCGCCGAAGTTCTCCTCAAGCACCTTCGTTGCCTGCTCGACGGTGAACTTCCCAGTCTCGACCATCGAGAACACGTCACGCAGGCGAGCGGTCATCTGCGAGAAGTTCTTCTCGGTGATGCCACCGGCCGTCTGGATGATGGAGTTCATCTCGTAGATCGACGCGGCGAAGCGGTCGCCCTTGAACATGTCCTTCGCGGTCTTCGCGATCGCGTTACCCGCTTCCTCGGTGATTGTCGTGCCGAAGTTCTTACCAACCTCCTTGGCTGCCTTCTCGCCCGCGCTTTTGTTGAACACGTCGAAGAGCTTCTTGCCAACCTTGATCGCGCTGCCGACGCCAGCGATGATCGCGCCAGCCATCGGCATGACGGTCCCGAGGCCCTTGGTGATCCCGCCAATCAATCCGCCGACGCCACCGCTCAAATTCTTGAACGAGCCAGCAATGCCTCCGAGCCCGCCAGCGCCCTTGAACATCCCGATCGCGCTGCCGAACGACGACTTCATCACGCCCAGTCCGCTTGAAACTTCAGCGACGCCCTTCAAGATGCCGCCGAAGGAGCCACCAGCGATCGTGGCCATCTGCGTGAACGACGCGTTGATCGAGTCAAGCGCCGTGCCCCAGTCGACCTTCATCTTGCCGGCCGCAACCTCGGCAGACTTGACGGTTTCTTTCTGTTTCTCGATATCTTTGTAGGTGAACTCTCCACGCGCAGCGAGCATGTCGGCGAGCACCTTCTGCTCTACGGCAAGCTCCTTCTCGGCTTCAGCCTTGGTCTTGATGCCGCGCAGTTCCGCATCGCGCACGACGTCGCCGGTGTATTTCTCGGACAGCGCTCGCTGTTCGTCATACTTGCGCTTGATGGCGTCGAGCTCTTTCTCTCGCAGCGCGTCGCTTACGCCATACCGGCCCTTGGCGATGTTCTCTTCGTCCTGTTGCGCCTTCGCGATGATGGCGAGGCGCTTCTCCGAGCCAGTCTTGGCGCTGATCGCCAGCGCGTCGTCAATCTTGACGATGTTCGTGTAGGCGGCCAGCACAGAGGCGTTGATCGCCTTCATCGTCTCTTCAGCAGCCTTGCGCAACTTCTCTTGGAACGCCGCCGCCAACTCAATGGTTTTCTTGTGGATGCCCTCCATCACTTTCGCGAGTTCAGCTTTCTGGAACTCATCCGCGATCTTCCTGACCTCTACTGGCACCTTCTCCAGCGCACCAGGGATCAGGGTGGCCTTCTTCACGACATCGTCGGCGGCTTTCCCGAATTGCTCGACGACCAACGACATGTTGGCGCCTGACGCCAGGGCCGCCTTCATAGCCGGCGCCATGTCCGTCACTTCCTTGAGGAATTTCCCGAGAGGGCCGGAGTCGGATACCTTCTTCGCCTTCTCCATTTCCTGCTTGAAGAGCGTGAGAGCGTCCGTCGAGATTTGCGTGGCGTCGTGGATGTCCTTGAGTGAGACGCCTTGCTCAATCGCTGCTTTGATGGACGCGCGCTGCGTAGGCAGAAGCGCGTCGTATTCAGCTTTCGTCTTCGCCGTGGCAGCGTTGAGTTGTGCGAATCCGTCAACCGCCTTGACCGCAGCGGCACCAACCTCTGCCGTGGCCTTAGCTTGGTCCTTGTGCGCCTCGCCGGCCGCGCGCGAGGAGATTGCAAGCTTTAGGTCGGCATCACTGGTCTTCTCGGCAATCCCGAAGAACTGCAGGGTCTTGGCGCCGGCATACTCGACCCACTGCGACATCGTCTTCAGCTCACCACTGAAGAGTTGCAGGTTCGAGATCCACTTGCCGATTTCCCAGGCCGCGAACGCCACGCCAACGACCGCCACCGCCGAGCCGAGGAACCCAAGCGATCCCTTCAAGGCTGTGGCGGCAGTGGTCACGCCAGGGATCGCGCTCGCCGCTTCCATGGCCCACGTCGCCAAGCCGCTACCCTTCAGGAGCGCGACGTTGCCCAGTAGCGGAAGCACGCTGGAAGCGGTCGACATGAACCCCTCGCCGAGCGTCAGCACCGCGCCGCCGAGGCCGGGCATCGTTTCGAGGAGGTCGTTGATAGTCGGCAGCAACGCGTTCGCGATGCTGTTCTTCCAACTGTCCTGCACCAGCTGGATGTTCTTCAGGTTGTCCGAGTAACGATCGCCCTCGACGGCCAGCTTGTTCAGATCCTCGCCGGCCATGCCGAGCTGTTTGTAGGACGCGCGGAGTCCCGCGATGTCCTCTTTCAGCAGCATCGTGTTCGCACGGAACCGACCGCCGAAGATTTCCATCGCCTTCGCGCTCTGGTCCGCAACGGGGACGGTCTGCTTGATGGCGTCGAGAATCTGGTAGAACGCCTCCTCTGGCTTCTGTTTCTTGAGGTCAGATACGCTCAGGCCGAGCGCAGAAATAGCCTTCGCTGACTTGCCTTCCACGTCCGACAGGGACGTGCCCAGCGTCTGAATCGTGCGGGCCATGCCCTGCATCGACGCCCCGCTCTGCCCAGCGATGTATTCCAGCTCGCCAATGCTGCCCACGGCGATGTTCAGCCGGTTCGACATCGTGAAGAGCTCGTCGCCAACCGCCGCCGAATTGGCGACGAGGTTCGGCAACGCTTTGATGGCGTTGCCGACCCCCTCCTTCAGCGTGTCGAACGCCTGGGACATCTGCTCGCCCCAGAGCACGCTCGCCGTCGTGCCGTTCTCAGCCCCGCCGACCCAGGTTTCCCAGAACGACTTGGTTGCGCCCTCGGCCTCTTCGGACTTGGCGCCGACGTCCGTGATCTGGCCGACGACCTCGCTCATCTTTTCAGTGAGCGTGCTGAGTCCTTCGACCGCCGACGCGATGTCGGCCGCGATCTTGATAAGAACTTCGTCGTCAGCCATTGGTCTTAGCGCCCCATCACGCGCCGAATCGTGCGCGTGTTCTTGTTCTGACCTTCTTTGAGTTTTCGCTCGGCGTCAAGACCCAGGTGCAGACACGCCGCATCGAAATCCAGCGCGAACGCCTGCTCACTGACCGATATATTCGACGAGTCGCCCACCAACCACGAGCTCGGTGCCCGTTGGTATGACTTCGACAGCTGGTGCATCAGGAGCATCATCGGGGACTGCTCCTCCACGAAATCGCGTGGCTTGGCTGGTGCCGAAGGTCGGCACAACAGCGGTCGCAGTCCAAATCGCCATGAGTTGTTGGATGTTCAGATAGGAGGCCGGGATTGTGTCCGGATCGTTCGTGTCCTCCACGGAAATCTTCGGCTGGATCGTGACGATCGACGCATGCCGGCGCAGAAGATCGACCATGGGCTTCCCCTGGTCGCCGAGCTTCTCGACCTGCTCCGTGGGCGTCGCGTCAGGATCGTCGAACATCCGCTGCACCGCCGACAGCATCGGCATCGGCACGAGGCCCTCGAACACGAGCAGCGTCATGTCCATCTTTCGTGCCTTGACCATCGTGCCATCGCCGAGGTCAACCTCGATTTCGTTCTCTCGCCGCAGGGCCCGCGCGTTCAGCAGCTTCAAGTCGCTCATACCTTCTCCTTCGACATAATCGTCTCAGACATTGAGAGCCTCATTGTCGAGCAAGAAAGGGTGGGCGGAAATTGCCCGAGAATTGTTGCCAGCCATACCGCCGGCGGTATCAGCCGTAGATCAGGTCGGCGACGGCTTGTGGAGGTCCAAGGCGCCTGGCGGGTATCCCCGTTTCCCACGAGGCCAAGGCCACGACCACGTCGGCGCGTCTGAGCCGCCTGCGCCTCGTCAGGGCCACGAGCGCCTTCCCGTGGGCCTTGGAGAGCTTGAACCTGGCGTTCGCGTGCCTGGCGAGCGCCTGGGCCAGTCCGGGGCGGTCTGTAGACCAGGCGGCATCCACCAATACGCGCCAGGCGGCCACGGCCGAGGTCGCCAGAGTCTGTTCAGCCGGCGTCAACGGCAGTGTTCGGTGCCGCCCAGCCTTCGATTCTTGCCCCGACAGCACGCGCATCATGGCGCGGATGCCCGATTCGGCCAGTTTCCTGTCCTGTGACCACAGCCGTGCCGTGGTGTTCAAGAAGCGGCGAGCCCATGGCGCGCCGGTGAGCAGGTCGGCCGCGAGCCATGACGAAAGTGGGGCGCCCCCAAGGACCGCTACGGCTTCTGCGTAGCTGTTCGTGGTGGATAGCTTGGCGACAAGCGCCTGGTGGTCAGGGTCTTCGGCGTAGCCTGGTGGGACGGGAAGAACGACGCCGTTGCGGAAGACGAAGGTCACAAGGACCAGTCTAACGCGATTGTTTCACGTGGAACATCAGACGTAGACGCCGAGCGTCTCGTCGAAACTGAGGTAAGCCACGCAAATGCGCGCCCGGTTCGATGCGTGCCCTCCCGTGTAGTTTGCCACGGTGCCGAAGAAGTCGCGAATGAGGACCGGCTGGTTGACGCGCTCGCTGAAAGGGTGGAAGTTGCTGACAAATGTGCCGCTGAACGCTCCAACCCCGTTATCGCCATCGCTGATGAAATGGTGCCCGAAAATGCCCGCCGCCTGTAGCGCGTTCCGCACCAACGCGGAGCCAGTCACTTCGTTGGGGCCGACCAACAACGACCACGATGCCGCCGCGGCTGTCGCGTAAACACCTGCCGTTGTGTCCACCCACCACTGGCTCAAGGGAGGCGAAACGATGTGCGTGATCCCCGAACGAGCGGGAACCACTTCAATGCCTGTTGTTGGGAGAGCTTTAATTTGGGCGTCGGTGAGGACAATCATGCTTTGCCGCATGACTGCCCAGCCAGCAGGCACGTCGAGGAGAGCGCGGGCGCTCCGTCGATGCGTGCCCATCGCCTACCTCTGGCGCAGCAGGTCTGCCGTCACCGCGAACGTGAAACTGCCCGTGCCAACCGTCACCGACTTCGCGCGAATGAATGACCCGAGCGCGCCTTGCAACACGCCAGCCGACACCACGCCATCTTGCCGTGCGTGCAGCGCTGACGTCGGCGCAATGTCACGTGACCATTGCGCGATGAAGGTCTTCACGCCGCCGTTGCCCAGCACCTGCGTGAAGTGCACGAAGTCGTCGTAGGTCACGCCACCGTCGCTGGAGGTCTGCACGAACACGTCGAGCGTGTCCCCAGCAAGCGTCGCCGCGGCGGTCACGTCGAGGACGAACCGCCCGGAGGTAATTGCTGGATTCAGCGCAATCGCCGATCCGAGAACAGTTCCAGCGCCGGCCTGCACGGCCGACGCTTTGATGGTGCTGGCTGCCATGTGGCTCCTCTATTACGCGACGACGGAAGCCTTGAGCGCCACCGTGTTCCACTTGCCGCCATGCGAGACGAGCTCGGCGGACCCGCCAGCGAACGCGGGCATGGTGATGGTGTTCTTCGAGCCGCCGACCACGCCATCATCGAGCAGGCCGGTCGCCGTCACCACATGCGCGTTGGCTGTCCGGTTGATGATCGTCAGGCGGATGTTGTCACGCGTGGGCGCGGCCAGCGTGTAGGCGCCGACGCCTGCCTTCGTGAGCAACGCGATTTCGTCGCGGTGCGCGCTGATCGCGCCATCCGCCGCGTATGCCTTCTGAGGCTGCGTCGATGCGCCGCCCTCGAAAATCTGCCGACCACGCTGCTTGTTGGTGATACCCATGAACTGACTCCTTTATTCGGGCGGCGAATCAACCCGAAATGCCCAGAAAGAGCTGAGCTGCTCAGGACGAAAGACGGTGGCCGGCATCCACGCCGGCCACCACGAGGAGAGCTTACTTCTCTTTGAACCACTGGAACGAACGGTCGCCCGCGTTCCTCGTGGTGTCGACCAGGCCCTTGAGCATGATCTTGTAGACGGCCGGCGTCGTCCGCGCATACGGCATGATGATGCCTTCCATGTTGTAGACCCGGTAGAGCACCAGGATCTCGAACTTGGTGGGCGCCGTGCGGATACGCGAGGACAGCATGACCGCCTGCGTCGTCACGCTGACGAGGCCGGCGCCATCGCCGCCGTAGAACAGCGACTTGTTCACGTCATCCACCGTGCCGACGTTGTCGAACGCCGTCTTCAGCGTGTTGTAGACGTGTTCCATCGCAGTGAACTCGATCGAGATTTCTTCGTTCAGCACGAAGACGTCAACCGGGTTCAGCGACTGCTCGGCGGTCACCTCTTGCTTGTTCTGCTTGTAGGTGAACGTCGCCGCGTCCTGCGTGTAGCCGGCCTCGATGCCCGTCGCTGGCACACCATCCGTGTGCGTCATCAGCGTCGGAGGCGTGCCGGTCGCCGGCGCTGTGATGCCCAGGAAGAGTCTCGCAGCGCCAATGTGGATGTTTGCTGGTGATTGAGCCATGTATCGTCTCCGTCAGACTTGGCGCGTTACGACTTGATCGAGTCCGTCTCGACCGGAGCCTTCGCCTTGGTTATCGTGGGCACCGCAGCCGGTGGCATCAACGACGCTCGCTCGTGCGGAGCCGCTTGCGCCACCAGCAAATCGGCAGGTGACAGGTGGCCAAGCCCTTCACCTTCCGCAGTGCATGGCTCCAACTTCTCCGCGACTTCGCGACCGATGTAGGTCGACACCTCGATCACCGTCCCGGCTTCCAACGTCTGACCGTTGTGGCCGAGTCGATGACCGTCGCGGACACGGTAGAACGGCATGACTACGCCGCCCCTTGCACGGCGACCGTGAGATCCGCAGCCGCATCGCTGTAGGTGACCTGAACCCTGGAGTTGCCGTCGTTGAAGCGGCCCACAGGAAAGGGTCCAATGACCACGCGATTGGCGGGGGCGCCGCTCACGCCAGGCACCACGACCGCCATGTCGTGCGCGGCATTCGCAGCCAACCCGAAATTGCACGTGCCAGGCGAATCGAACGTCACCGTGCGCGGCAACGTCGCGTGGGAGTTCAGGATCTGGAAATACTCGACCCCGGTGTTCGGAAACGAGTCCCCACCGGCCGCCGCCGCTGCGAGTGACAGCGTGGCGCCAGCCAGGACGGGCTTTTGGACTGCAAGAATTGCCATGAATGTCCCCTTATGGCCGGATGACGGCGACCGTCAGCGACGTGACGCCCGAGTAAGTGACGATGACGTTGCCGCTGCCATCGTTGAAGCGCACCGCCGGGAACGGGCCAATGAGACGCTCCTCGGCCGCGCCAACGCTGACCGAGTTGTCATGCGCGGCGAGGGCCGCGCCTGCGAACGAGCATGTGGCAGGCGAGTCGAACGTCACGGTGATGGCGCCGCCGCTGGCGTTCTTGACGTAAAACAGCTCTTTCCCCGTGTTGGAGAACGAATCACCACCGCCAGCCGCGGCCACTGCGCCAAGCAGTGGGCCGGTGATGACGGGAACCAACGGTGTCAGAAGCGCCATGGTTTCTCCTACTCAACAGTCGTGACAAAGACTTCGATGAATGCGCCTTTCACGAAGGGCGATTCCACCGTTCCTGGGCGCTGCTGCAACGGCGTGTATTGCTCGCCACCGGTGTCCAGCGGCCCCGTGCCCTCGATAGGCGTCAAGTGCGTGTCCCGACAGATTTGCCGCAACGCCCAGATGTAGCGTTCGATCTGTGCCGATATGACTTCCTCGGTGTCGCCACCGAGCGAGACGCCAACCACGACGCGGTGCCTGACAATCTGCGCGTAGCTGTCCTTGGTCGGCGACGAATCCGTTACGATCAACTCGAGCGATGGCATCCCGCCGAGATCCACTTTGTCCGTCGTGTGAATCTCGTAGGGCACCGGTGTCGAAATCCCGTCGGCCGCGGCACCGTCCGCTGCCGCCAACTTGCCGGGAAGCTGCAACAGGAACAAATCCCGCAGCTTGCGCTTCGCCTGCGTAATGTGGTTCAAGCTGCACCGGCCTGCGCCTTCAGAATCCACTTCAGCATCAGCGGCGCGAACACTGCCGGATCAGGCTGCGGCATGAACTGCCTCGCCGGCATCGAGCCCGTGCCATCCTGGTGATACCGGCCATACGGCACCGACGTGCCGGCAATCACGAACGAGGGCTGCGCGTCGAAGATCCCACCGTTGCCGAGGTCGTTGCCGTTCCACCGAAGCGATTCCTGCAAATCGCCCGTGCGCTGCAGAATCTTCGCGCCTGGATAGTGCACTTTCTTCCAGGCTGCATACTTCGGTGACAAGCGAGCCCACGCGCCACCACTGAACCGACCACCTTCGCCGCGCGGGCGACCACCGGTGTTGAACTGGTCCTGCACAAGCGCGAAATACTTCGGCGCGAACACGTCTTTCCAGAACGGCGTCAGGTCTTGCACGGCCGCCTGAATAGCCGCCAGGCCCTTTTGCACCGATTCGGCGCCGGTCACGGAGAAGGTCAGGAGGATGCCCATTAGAAGTTCTGATCCATGGTGGCGCGTGCCGTGATGGCGTCGCCGTTGTCATCCACCGTCAACCCCATCGGGCCTACGCCGGTCTTGGCCATTTCGTCGGACGTGCGCACTGCGTCCTTCAGGTCGATCGGGCTGGCCTCGTTCGCCAGATTCTTCAGCGAGTCGTCGTATTGCCGCTGCGCACGGTCAGCGCTGTGCACCGCAACGTCGGTGCCCACCGCGGCGGCGCGCGCGTAGAGAATCTTAGCGATCGTGCCCTGGCAGACGATTTCCTTACACTGCGCGAGCGCCCGCTCGCCAGTGATCGGCACGACGTAGCCCAAGTTCTCCATCGCGGAGTCGAACTGGGCGTGCGTGTCGTCGAGGAAGACTTGTGCGGGTTCAGTAGACGGCTTCGAGGTGGCCGTCAGCTGAAACTGCGGCATCCGTCGCTGGACATCGTCGAGAGTGGCGTATGCCATACGCTATCCCGTCTGCTCAGCGATGGCATCCTCTGCGTCGGCAGGATCGACAGCGTCAGCGGGCTGAGCCTCGACCTCTTCCGGCACGTCCGCCGGCACGTCCACCGGCAGCACCGGAGCGACCACGGCCACACGTGCCTGCGCGGACTTCAAGGCGTCGGCCTTGCGGGTCGCGCGCAACGCATCCATGCCCGGCGAATCGCGAACGGTGTAGCCGGGCGGTGGGTAGCCTGCCTCGGTGTAGCCAGCCGCCAGATACTCTTCGAGCGTGGGCCCGTCGTCACGGATTTCGGTTGGTTCGACGAAGGGCACGGCGGTGCCCTCCGGCAACGCCGCAAAGATGTGCTCAGGAATGTCGACGACGGCCCCCGGCAGGTGCCGGAAGCCGTCATCTTCGAACTTGAGCGCGGAACGCAGCTTACAGAGCATGGCGAGCTCTTACGCGACCGCGGCCTTGATCAGATAGCCGAGCGGCGCGGACACGATCTTCTCGTCCTGCTTCTCGCTGATGCGGATGACGTCCGTGTCGCGCTTGTCCTCGCGATACCGGAAGGCGCGCAGATCGTTCTGGCGCATCTGGTAGCCGAGGGACGCACGCTTCAGGCTCGGGCGCTGTTCCTTGTAGAACAGGAGCGCGTCCTTGCCCCACACGTCCGTGAACGCGTCCGCGACGCCTTCCTTCGAAGACCGGCGAATCACCTTGCCGATCAGCACCTCGTCCACTTCGAAGACGGCGGCGAGGATCTGGCGCGTGATGATCGCGCGCTCCGTGTATTTCACGATTTCCTTGATGTCGGGGTGAATCTTCAGCCCTTCGAACACCAGGTAACCGAACAGGAACGTGTTGGGCGTGTAGCCCGGCGCGCCCGTGTAGATGGTCGTGCGACCCGTCTTCACGTCGCCGAGGGGGTCCGACGCGGGGTCCGACCACTGGTTGACGCCGGCCAGCGTCGTGTTCTGCGTGATGGTGCCCGTCGACATGACCAGCGCCTGCACGCGCAGCTCGCGGTTGTTGAGCACCATGTCGGTGACGATCTCGGTCGTGTCCACGTCGAGGTCCAACGGCGAGGCGGCGTTCTTCCGTTCCTCGTCGTCGATCTCACCTTCGAGGCCATACTGCTCGGCCAGGTAGGTGTCCGTGGTCACGTTCCAGTCGATCCGGTTGTAGTCCGAGCGCGGCGCGCGCTTGGAGTCCGGCGCATCGAGACGCGACTTGTCGTAGACCCAGTAGGCCGCCGACTCCTTCAGGACCGGCACCGGCGGAAGCACGGAATCCGCGAGGTAGCCCTCGGGCGCTGAGGCGAACTGGACGGAGATGTTCGTCAACAGCTGGTCAAACTTGACTTGGGTAATCAGCGGCATTGTGTAGCCCTATCAATGAGAGTTGAGACGGTGACCCCCGCGAGACGTGGCCTACGGCCCACAGCTTGCGCCCGCGCGTCCGCCGTCGAGAGATTGCGACTAGACCGCGAGGTCGTAGTTGCAGATCAGCGCGTCGATGATGATGGCGACCGAACCGTTCGCCTCCAACGAGATCGCGCCAACCTTGTCCTTGTCGGTGCCCGCCAGCACGCCCACGCCGAGCGCGCCGGACTTCACGGGTGAGCCGACAAGAATCGCGCTCGCGTCGGTCTGCAACTTCGACCGTCCGTCGATACGCACGACGGCGCCCAGGCCCGCCGCGTTCGGCTTGTTCTGAAGGATGCCGAAGCACCGCTCGTTGGCGCCGGCCACGTCAACGCGTGCCAGCTGGCCGCCCGCGACGGCCGCCGCACCCTTGAGGAACTTGTATTGGTGCGTCGACAGGTCCGCCGCCGCTTCGAGCGTGATGTCCTGTCCGACAAGATTTACGCGCATGTGCTCGTCTCCTATTACGGTGAAAGAGGTGCGGGCTACAAAAGAAAAGCCTCCACTGCGACCGCGGTTTCAACCGCGATGGCAGGGAGGCCAAAATCCCTTGCAGCCCCTGTCGACCAATACGAGGAATCCCTTCCTCACCGCAGGAGGCTAGCCTGCGGCTTCAGGCTCCGTTGGAAGCGGAGCCCTACACTGGTCGCCTAACTCGTTTACGCGCCGACGGTCGGCATGAACTGGTCGCGATACGCTTCCGACTCCGGGCCCAGCTGGGCGCCGGCGGCGATCGTCGCATCGCGCAGCGAAATGCCGCGCTCCTTGGCGATCGTGTTCGCGAGCGCGATGATCTTCTTCGTCGCGTCCTCGCCCTTCGGCACTTCGGTCGCTTCGGCCTTGCCGCCCGACCCGTGCTCGGTGTTCAGCTGCACGACCGGCGTCGTGAACGTGCTTGCCAGCGAACGGAACGGCGCGAGATCCGCAGCGTCCTGGTAGAGCTCGAAGAGCTTGTCGCGCGTGGCCTTGGTGATGAGGCCAGCCGTCGAGAGGCGCGTCAGCTCGGTGTTGAGCTCGATCACACGCGCGGCCTTCGCCGACTTGACCGACTCGGCCGCCATCGTGTCGAGCCGGCTCGACAGGTTGGTGATCGTGCCCTTCATCGTGTCCAGCTCCGCCGTCGGAATCGCGGTGGCGCCTTCAGGAACCACGTTGATGCCCGCCGCGGCAAGCTGCTCGGCCGTGACTTCGATTTCTTCGTTCTTGTCGTTACGGAGCTTGAACATCATGTTCGCGGTCCCCTTCGGATGTGCCCCTGCGAGTGCAGCGGCGACTTTCTGCTTGATCAGCGCTTCGACGTCATTGCCTGCGCCAACATTTTGCGGCGTTTTCTCGCCAGATGCTACTTTTTTCTCGTTTTCGCCAGCCGCATCACCAGGCTTCTGAGCGTCGGGCGAGGCAGCCTCGGCAGGCTTGTCAGGGTCGTCTGGCTTGTCTCCAGCCTGAGCCGCATCGCTGGCCGCTTTCCCAGCCGCTGCGGGATCGCCTGGAACTGCGGGTGTCGCTGGCGCCGCAGGCTTGCTGGCCACAGCGGCCGTCGCGGTGGCAATGTCTGGATGCGGCGCCGCGATGTCCCCTTCGGCTGGCGCTGGCACCAGATTCGGTTGAATCGGGTTGGCGGGCGTCGCGCTCGCGGGCAGCAGTTCCGTGGCGCGGAACCACTTGTGCGGCACGCCGTTCGCGTCCTTGACGGTCACGAAACAGTCATCGCCCTCGCCCACGGCCTCTGTGATTTCGAAGGTGCCACCGATTTCGTCCTGCGTGCGCGCATTGCCCGGCGCGATCATGACGCGCTGACCGATTTCAGCCAAGTTGACCACTTCGAGCGCGGCGTCCGTGTTCAACGCCACATCGCCCATCGCGGAGAAATTGTAAAGGGTCAGCGCCTTCATTCCTTCGAGGAAGGGATGGTTCGTGATCGCCGCAGCCAGGAGCGTCGTCCCGATCTTCTTGCCATCCTTGTGCGTGTGATCTTTCACGAACGATGGCGAGACGAAGCGGTATTCCTTCTTGGCGATGCGGGCAGCCCCATCTGGCGTCCACTCGACCTCGGCCCACAGCTCTTCGCCGTCTCCGCGCAGCTCCAGCTTCTTCATCCACCCGGCCGCCATCCCGTCGCCGGGCTTCTTGGGGTCCATGCTGAGGTGGTCGTAGTCGATAGGGAGCTCCGTGGGAGCCTTCGGCGTGATGTCGTTGAAGTTCGACAGCATCGTCGTGAGGTCTTCCCGCGTGATGCTGAACTTCCCGTAGCGGTTGCTCACGAATGAGCCGGTGCGAGCGAGTTGAATCCACGAGCGCGACGCTGAACCGGCGGTAGCCTCGGCGAGCTGGATAAGGCTCGGCCAGGACAGGATCACCTTGTTCATGGGTTCGCTACGCACGAGCGCTACTTTGTTCTGATTTTTCTTCTTTGGCAAGCTTTTCTTGCAACCCACTGATTCTAAAGACGCCTCGTTTGGAATTTGGGCTGTAAGTGCTTGTGAAGACCAATCCGGTCCCGCACACCGCGCAGATATATGTCCATCCCCAGCGCCCCGACGCGTCTTGCAGAGTCATGGCTTTGCGCCAGCTGCAGAAATCACAGCGGCGCATGAATCAGTGCACGCCGGAGGTGCGTCGGCGGGCCAGCGCTTCATCCGTCAGCACGAATCCGATCGTGAACTGCGGGTCGGGCATCACGTGCGGCCCAGGGCGGAAATATTGGATGGAGCGAATCGCAATCGTGCGATTGCAGCGACGGCACTCCGAGGTGGAGAACAGGTCGAGTCGATGAATGTGCTCGGACCCACAGGGGCACCGCGCTTCCACGTAGACGGCCGTCTCGAGAATCAACTTGGCACCGTCCGTGATTTGGCCAGGCGGCACCGACGGCACGAGCCAGCGCTTCCACGACGACCGCAGCGTCTCAACCAATGGTGTCTTCGTCAATCTCGTCAACATTGATTTCCTTCCCATTCTCCAGCACAGCGATCTGCACGCACCGGCACTGGTCACCGCCCAAGCACTTCACGTAGGGCGGATGCAACTCTTCCTGACGCGCATCGCCGAGGTCCATCGTTTCGCCGTCCACCTCGGAGCACTCGTCGCACGTGTGCGTGTCCATGATGGCGGTCTGCACGACGAAGTCGATCGCGATGATGCCGCTGTTGACGGCCTCAATCTCGCTGATGAAACGGCCATTCTCGTCACGGTAGGCCAAGTTGACGGCCTCGTGCTTGCGGCGAAAGAACGTGATGGCCGTCGAGCGCCCGAGCGCGAAGGCGTCATTCACCGCGCGCTTCGCATACCGCTTGGTGATGCCAGGCACGCGCAGCTCGAACAACTGATCGGTCAGCTGGTCGCGGCGCTGTTGGCTCAGCCGGCGACGACCCACGCGATGCGCAGTGTCAGCACGCGCAGCCGCCAGGTCGCTGTCTCGATCGCGCGTCAGCGCGGACCAGCAATCGGTCGCGTCGACGGGAGGGACCGCAGACAGCAGCGTGTCTGGCGCGCCCTGACGCACCAATTCGCGCACGACTTCGCGTGAACCAAAGTTCGCGATGTCTTGCATCGTGGCGTGCAGCGACTGCCCGTCAGCGAGCACTGTCTCGACAGCCATGTCCAGGCGCGGCGGGATCTCCGACAGCGACATGACCTCCGCCTCGAACTTCATGGGCCAGCGACTCAGGCGCACGCCCTTGTAGACAACTGGCCGCTTGCGCTTGCGCTTCGTCACGGTGGACCCGGCGGGTGCACTCGACGGCATGGCCCCGATCATCGACGGGAACGACACGTCCGCGATGTCCGGCATGTTGACCGTCTCGGGTGCGTCGCCCTCGTCCTCGGCTTCTTCCTCGTCGTCCTCGTCTGGCGGAAGAATACCAAGCGTGCGGCAGTAGGCTCCAGGATCGGCCTTATCGCTATTCTGCGCGAGGCACTCGTCGTAATCAGTCGCCGCCGGCGCACTCCAGCCGGCTTTCGGCAGATTGATGACGTCGCTGTCAGCAACCTCAGACTGCGCGGCGAGGAGCGTCAGGCGTTCGCGGTAGCTCAACGCGTGCGACGCCTTGTCGAGCCCGCGCTTTTGAAGCCCACGCGGGACCGGCACGAAGTCACCAGCGGCGTCCTGCACGAACTCCCAGACACGCGCGTTCATGGTCGTCTCGCCGCGCAACACCGCAGCGCCGAGACGCGTGTGACCTTCCTGCACCACGAGCCGATCGCGACCGTCGCGCATCACGACATGCAACACATCTGGTGGGTCACGCCGTGGACGGACGATGTAAACCTGCAACCCGACCGCGGGGATTTTCTCCTGCGTCGGCTCGAGCCGGTCAAGGGGAATGTCCTGCCGCACGTTCACCGTGGTCTTACGATTCAACGGGACGCGCAGCTGCACGGCGGGTCGACGGAATACGTTCGACGACTTGACCGACGTGGGGCCCACACCGTCCTTGACCGTCGCCAGCGTGGACAACAATTCCAAGGCCGCCATCACCGGGGGCGGCAGCGGCGCGGGATCAGCCTTCAGTAGCAAGCGATCGCGGTAGGGCAGCGCGTCCACGTTCAAGAGCGTCAGCTGTTCCATGGCATCAGCTCAGGTTCGCCGAAACGGGAAGGCTGAACATGGTGGTGTGGAACTTCTGCGTGCCCATCTCAATGTAGACCTGAACCATCCACGGGCCAGGCACGTCGAGGTCGCCGGCCAGTGTCACATACTGAAGCTGGCCATCGACGCCGTTGGTGGTGAAGACGGTGTCTTTGACCACGACCGTGCCGCTGGGCTTCTTGAGTTTGAACTGCTTGACCGTAGCCGTCGCGAGATTCAGCGCCACGCCGGCGTCCTTCACGGTCACACGGATGATGCTGGCCTCGTCGCCGACTCGCAACTGCACTTGTCCACCGCTCATACAGCCTCCGGATGTTCCATGGCCACATCGTTCGCCACGACCTGGCTAACCGAGACATCGAATCGCGCGACGATCAGCGGTTCAACAAGGATGACCTCGACGGCGAAGTCTACCGTGCGGCTGGTGCTCACGTCCATGTGTTGACCTTACTCGAAGACCGAATAGAACAGGGCGTCGTCGCTCACCAGTGACACGCGCTCAACCTCATCACACACCGCAGTGGTCAGTGTCGCATCAATTGCGAAAAGCTGTGAACTCTCCACGTCGAACCGGTAGATCGGGAGGAACTGGAGAGGCGGGACGAAGCTTTCGTCTGTGCCATAGCTGACCAGCAGCGAGGATGCCGCACGAGCCCGCGACCAGAACAACTGCTGACTGCGACGCAAGTTCTGCGTGCCCACCGTGGGCTGGAGGTAGAGCTCGGTCGTGCCCGTGTCCGTGCTGTCGTCCTCGGACGTGAACCAGAGCAGGCGGACAGCCTTGGCGGCTCGCGCGCGGAAAGCGACGGCCGCACGTGACACCGAGCTTGTGCCCTGGATGGGCTGGACGGGCGGCTCGGGCTCGACGCTGGCGTCGGTGCCGTTCGCCCAGAACAGCGCCACGGCTGCTTGCACGCGGCGGCGGAACTCAATCGAGGCGGCGCGCAGCTGACGCACACCCTGAACGTCCTGCGTCCACGTCGATTCTTCAGCGGTTCCGTCAGACGGCGTGAACCAGAGGTAGCGAACGGCCACGCGCGCGCGCGACGCGAAGCCCAGGTTCGCGCGAAACAGCGCGCCTGCGCCCTGTGTCGGCTGGACGGTCGGGTCAGCCTCGGTAGTCGTATCGGTGCTGACGAACCAGGTGTAAGTGGCGGCAATCCGAGCCCGCTGCCACGCTGACTGCGACGCGACGCGAAGTGCCGTGGTGCCTTGAACGGGCTGAATCCACGGCTCAGGAATATCGGTGAGATCACCAGGGGAGAACCACCCGAGCCGAGCCGAGATGACCGCCGCCGCTCGCCGACCACGAGCCATCGCCAACAGGGACGCAGTGCCCTGAACTGGCTGGATGGGCGTCGGCTCGACAAACGAATCGTCCTTGGGCGTGAACCAGCCCAAAGCCGAGGCTTGTCCCGCGCGCAGGCGGACGAGCCGCAGACCAGCGGCAAGCGCGGACGTCCCCTGCACTGGTTGCGTTGGGTCGTGCTGTTCCTGAACAGAATCGTCTGACGGCGTAAACCAGCCGTAGCGCGCGGCGAGGGTGGCGCGGGACAGCGACGCACGCAAACCAGTCCTGATGGACGCCGTGCCCTGCACGTCTTGGACGGGCGTCGGCTCGACGAACGAGATGTCTTCAGGCGCGAACCAGCCAAGTTGTGCCGCGGTGCGAGCCCTGAGCGTCGTGGCGCGCTGCGCACCAGCCAGCGCGGATGTGCCCTGGACAGGCTGCGTCCACGTGGATTCCTCGGTCGTGAAGTCTTCTGGCTGGAACCAGCCAAGTCTCGCGGACTGCACGGCGACGCGGCGGAACGCGGCCAGCGATTGGCCAAGCGAGGCCGTGCCCTGCGTCGGCTGGAGCGGGTCCGCCTGCTGGAAATCGTCGTAGCTCTGCGACCAGAGGTAACGGCTGGCGGTGACCGCTCGCGCACGATCGCGGCCTGCGGTGAGTGAGATTGCGCGGGTGCCCTGCGGCGCCTGCGTCCACGTGGACTCCTCGGTCGTGAAGTCTTCTGGCGTGAACCAGCCATACGGGGCCGCCCGTTTGGCAACAGCGCGGAGACGTGCCAGCGAACGCCCGAGGACCGTCTCAGCGCCAGCGACCGGCTGGATCCACGGCTCTGTCTCGTAAGTCGTGTCTTTCGGGGTAAACCACCCGAGCGGCGCGGCAAGACCCGCGCGTCGCGCGAACGCACGCGCGGCAGTCGCCAGCTGCCTGGTGCCCTGAACGTCCTGAACAACGGTGTCTTGTTCCTCGGCGACAGTCGCCGGCACCGTCCAGCCAAGTGGGGCGGCGATGCGCCCAGCGCGTTGCGCGAAGGCAGTATTGGCCGCGGAGAGCGCGCGGGTGCCTTGGACTGACTGGACGAACGTGTCCGCTTCAGCCGCAACGACGGTTACATCGACATTGTTGTAGAGGAGAAGCGCCGCAGCGAGCGCACGGACGGCGTTATTGCGGAGGTTTCTGCGGAACGGACGAACGTCGCCGCGGAAGGATTCGGCTGTGTCCGGCTGCGCTACCGGCGGTGGTGCCGCAGCAAGCAGCAGTGACACGGGCTAGCCTCCTACGGTTGTGGACCTGGCGCCCTCGTCACGAGCGTTTCCGCTCCTTGGTCCCACGACTCTCGACGAATCATTTCCACCACGCGAAATACGGGCGAGCCCTGGATGACCTGCCGAACCGCCGCGTCCGGCGATGTGGCCTCTACCCGCACAGGGTCGAGCGTCACGCGGTAGAACGGCACACTCCACCTATTCGAAGAATCCTGACACGCCCACACCGGCCCACAGATACGTTTCCGTCGCGGTCGCCGTGCCGACAATCTCTCGGCATCCGATATGGAGGAACCGGCCGGGATGCACCGCGAACGGCGTTGCGAACTGCACGAAGATTTGGTTGCCGGAGAACAGCGCGTTCGCGGCGAGCGCGACGGCTGCCGTATGCACACCGGGCAGCGCCACGCGCATAGGCGAGTAGGGCGCAGCGGTCGCCAGCGAGACGGCGCTCGAATTGAACGCCATGAAATACTGGAAGATCGTGGCGGTCGTGGCGACGGCCACCACCTGATTCAACGGCGCGGGAATCCAGACGCCATCGCAGTAGAACGTGTAGGGCGCTGGGTTCTGCCAGCCGAACATGATCAAGTCGGTCGCACCGCCCGCGATCGCGTTCACCACGAGCAAGCCGCCAAGCGTCGTTTCCGCAGCCGCCGTGTTCGACAGCGTGCGCGTCGTCGGCGCGGCGCTGTTCGTCCAGTTGGCGAGCTGCGTGAACGCGGTCGGTGACGACGCGGCGTTCAGCAACATGCCGGATTGCTGGATCGGAATCGACCGCTGCGACCACGAGTCCACCATCTGCACGGTGCACATCGTCATCGCGATCTGAGGCGCCGAGCCAGCCGCGCCAGAGTTGTAGACGCGGAAGAACGCCGGGATATGCGTGACGGCCAGCAGCCGCGCCGCCGTCGCCACACCCGTGCCGCTCCCGCCGGTCGCGCCGCGCTCCATGACCACCGACGACAGGAGGACGCCCGTCACCGACGTGATCTGGAACGTCGCGCGGTCGTCTTCGAGAAAAATGTCATACCACGCGTATTCCGTGTTGCCCGGTCCCGTCATCGTCGGACCCGCGCCTTCTGTGCCGTTGAAGGCCAGAATCGGCTGGAGCGACCCGGCGCCGTCACGCCTGAAGAACGCTCCGTTGTTGATCAGCGCCGTCGTCGCGCTCGCGCAGTCCGAGAAGCCCCACTCTTCGAAGCAGTTCGTCGCGCCCGAAAAGCGCAGGCGAGCACGGAAGTGCAGCCCGGATTTCGCCAGCACTGGAAACGATCGATGGCTGCTTTCAAGGATGCCCGTCGTGGTGGTCAGCGTGGAGGCGCTGTTCAGGAGCAAGCCGGTCGCCAGCGTCTGCGTCGACGCCATCGTCGTCAGCGTCTCAATCCACGTGTTCAGGTTGCGGGTCGTGCCCTCCCCTGAATCGTTGAGCAGCATCGTCTCGTCGCCCGCGATGACGAGCGCGCCATTCTGCGAGGCGCGGAGCGTGCGCGCAATCTTGTAGTCCTTGCCCGCGTGCAGGACACCGCCCGCCGTCTCCGACACCGCCGCGCGGTTCGCGGGCGTGATGAGGTTTCCGGCGAAGTCGTAGAGGATGCCACGCGCCGCCTGTGGCGCCGTGTCCACTTCTTGCGGGGTGACCGACCCGATCAGACGATAGAGGAAGCTCATGTCAGTTCCATACCCACTGAACGGTGAAGTCGCCGACCGCGAAGCCTTCTTCCACGTCGGCGAAGATCGTGAATCCGGTGCCCGCCACAATAGCGCCGCACGTCAAGCGGATCGCCCATCCCGCCTGCCGATGCTGCACCGCATCGTTGGTGCCCGTGACGGCTTCCTGAAAGAACGCCTCCACGAGCGACGTGCCGAGGATCGCCGCCTGTCCGGTGACCACCACCGAGGCTTCCCCGAGGCCCGGCACCGCACCGAACGCGAGCGTGGCTTGGCCGACAGCCACGGCTTACTCTTGGAATTCGATGAGCGGGTCGAACGTCACGGATGCCGAGTTCGCCTTCGAGGCGATCTCGAACTGGCCGTTCGCGCCAGCGTTCGGCTGCAACGCGATCATGTGGTCCTGCTCCAACCCGACCCAGCCACCCTGCCCGCCGGTCTGCGCGACACCGACCGACAATTGCTGAATCGGCGTGATGCCAGCCGTGATCGCCGTGCCGTCATCGAAGGCCGTCAACGAGGCAGCCGGAGACAGCGGGTTGCGCTTCGCAGGCGTGTTCGCTGTGCCGCCGGTGCCGATTGTGCCCGGACGGATGCCATACATCACTGCACCGCCCGCCGTGCCAAAGCGCGCCGCGCCGTAGACACCCGCGATGCGCGCGACAGGTTGGTTGGCGATGGTGGCGAAGCGGAAGTGCGTCGACAGCGTGTTCGCTGCACCGTTCGTCGTGCAGGCGGTGCCTGGCGTGCCAGGAGTCTTCTTGACGTCGTAGTAGAACGGCATCGCTCTATTGTCCTTTCACCAGATGCTCTGGTAGCTCGGCCATTGGGGGCCGCCCATGCTTGAACACGCAGTCGTCACAGAGATACGTGACGAACAACGCCCAGTCCCTTGAAATCATTCCGCCCGACACTCCACAGTTCACGCAGAAGACTTCTTCCATCCAGCCGAGCACCTTGTGCTTCTTCTCGTTCAATGACCGCTTCGCGCGGGCATCCGGCGTATCGCGAGCGACTTCTTTCCACAGCGGGTCGAGCGGCATGGCTAAGAGTAACCGATTACGCGCTGACTGGCGCGGGAGTCGCCTGCGCCTCTGACACGCGTCGCGCGACCTCTGCCGCCACATACGCATCGAACTCTGGCGTGCCAGGAGCCGGCGTCGCAGCGGGGCCCTCCTGAAGTTTCGCCACCGCCGCCTGAGAGGCCGCCGCGGCTTCCAAGGCATCGGCAGCTGCGCGGTGATCCGCCGCTGTCTTGGCCGACGCGCTTTGCTTCAGCGCTTCCTTGGCTTCGTTGTCCGCGTCTTCCTTCAGCTTGTCGATGTCGTTGTCCTCGCCCCATGCGGCCGCCTGGTGCTCGCTGGCCTTGGCCTTCAGCTCCTCCGCCGTGGCCGCGGGCTCACCCTTTGACGCCGGGGAATCCGCGGCGGCTGGCATCGCGCCCATCAGGTGAATAGGGGTGACGCGGCAGCGGTCAACCTGCCGCTCGGCTGCGCGACGCTGCTCCAGGCCGTTGTCCGCGGGGCCCCACGGTCCAAGCTTGCGCGCCACGTCTTCATCCACCGTCGTGGACACGCGATCGCCGCGCATGATGACCGCCAACCCTGACCCCAACAGCAACAGTTGCGCACCGTCGGCGCGCAGTCCTTCGATTCGCATGTCTGCTCCTTCTGTCTACAACGACGCGGCCAGGGACCGATGATGTTCGGCCAGTGAACGCAAGAGAATGATGTCGAGGTCGTCGTCCATCGCCGACAGTTTCTTGGACGCCTTCTGCGCCATCCACTTGCCGTGCAACGACCCATAGCTGTGTTCGGAAATCTGATCGCGCGGCACGCCCACCGCTTTAGCCATCGCGACCTTCTCCATCTGGATCTTGGTGCCCACGACGAAATGCACGCCTCGGCCTGGCGCGTCAATCAGCTTCTCGTATTGCTTGTTGCCACGCTCGTCGCCGTATTTCTCGCGGAGCAGCTCGTTCACGTGACCGTAGTCGAGCGGACGCTCACTTCCGCGGAGCTGCTCGCCCTCGGTCTTGATGATCTGCATGCGCGGCGAGAGGTGCTCGCCCATTTTGGGGCCCGTGTCGGCCTTCGGCGGCGCAACCGTCGAGACAGGCGGGGCCTGCGCGTTCGGCGTCTCAGCCTTGACCTCAGCGGTCTTGGGTGTCAGTTCCTGCACGCGCTCGTGGAACTTCTCGGCAATGTGCGGGTGTCCGGCCGCTTCAGCCGCAGAGGCGCGAGCGGCGGCTTTCTCAGGGCTGTCGATGGACTTCGCCATCTGCTCGGCCAGGGCGGACTGTTTGTCGAACGACCCGCCTGCACGCGTGACAATGCCCGCGATGCGCTCGGTGTCCTTCGCAGCGTGCTCGCCGCCTGCGGAGGGCTTGGGCTGCAGCTCGTCGCCTCTGGCGCGGAAGATCGCGGCCACCTGGTGATAGTTTTGGTCTTCGGCGGCATTCGCACGGCGATGCGCCTTGTCTGGGTCCGTGATGGACTTCGCCATCTGCGACGCCAAGGCGTTTTCCTTGTCGCGATCGCCGCCAGCCTTCGACGCGATGCCGGAGATGCGGCTGCTGTCCTTGTCGTCGAAGTGGCCAGCCCGGCCACCGCCCGCCGTGTATTGGTTGACGCCTTCTGGATTCGACAGCGCGAGGATGCGATGCCGGACGGCCAGGAGGCGCAAGTGCACCGCATCGGCGGCCTGGTCGTCTGCTTCGAAGATGGGCTGGCCGGCGTCCTGCAGCGACGCCGTGCAAATCGCGTAGGCCGCAGACTCGTCCTTGCCTGACGCCATGACCTTTTCGACGCACGACTTCATGTGTTCGGTGTGGTGAGGTCTGCCAGGCATTTTATGCTCCGTGTGCGCGAGCCGCGTCCATGTGGGCTTTCTGGGCCTCACCGTGGGCGTAACCAGGCGCGTTGTCGGTCGTGCTATTGGCGGCTTCCTCGCGTGCACGAGCCGCAGCCTTGGCAGCGGCAGCCCCAGACTTGAATCCAGCCGTCAGAGCAGCGGCCTTGGCGGTGGCCGCCCGAGCGGCTTCAGAGCTGCCGGTCTTGTTCGCGGCCATCCGGTGTGCTTCAGCCGCTGCAATGTGAGCGTCGCGCGCCGAGGAGTGCCCAGCCGCCTCCCTGCGCTCGCCGGACGTTGCACGCTCAGTCGATTCTTTCGCCGCGAACTTGCCCGCCCCGCCGCCACCGGTGTATTGATTGATGCCGTCTGGATTCGAGAACCTCCACACCGAGCGCGACAAGTCCACGTTCTCGGCCCCGCCGCCCTCTGACGCAGGCTCGACGCGCGTGACCTCTTCGCGCGCCTCTTCGGCTGCTCGCTCCGCGAGCGTCTGCCACGCCTGCACCACTTCCTCGGCCTCGCCTTCCGTGAACGTGACGACGCCCATGTCGTCGATGTCGTAGCCCAGCACGAAGTGCTTGCCGTCCATGCAGTAGACGACCCATTCCTCGCCAAGCCCGTTGGTGGGAATCCAGGGCCCCGCTGCGGACATCGGCATGTTCGACCCAGGCTTCGGCATCCCGAGCTTCTCGCACAACGCGTTGCACACGCGCTCGCGGCGTTCGTCGAAGCTCATGTCCAACGAGATGGCGAGCTGCGAGATCGGCACCACGCGCGCCGTCTCCAACATGCGCTCGACACGACGACGCGAATCGAACGACGACACCACGGCGTGCCACGGGCCCATGCGCTCGGCGACGGATTCGTCAAGCGGCCGGCTCATGTGCTGCCCGCGCAGCACGACGGAGACGCCTCCGCCAAGAGCCAGATGGAGAGCGCCATCTACGCGCTGACCGGCAATCTTCATATGCTCCCCTCGACTTCGCCAGGCGCCGGCGTTTGCTGAGCCGGTGGGGCGACCGCGTCGGTCGCCGTGGTCATCTCTGCCTTGACTGGATCATTCTGATCGCGCTTGTTGTGCGGGTCCAGCTTCGGCAGCCCAAGCATCTTCCGCAGCAACGTCTCGTCGTCGTCTTGCGGCGTGATGACGGTGCCCGTCAGCTTCGCAAGAATCTCAATCAGGTTCTGCAGCTCGACCTGCTCCAAGTCAAGGCAGACCGGAACGGGATACCGCCGACGCGACATATCGAAGTTCAGGTCGCACAGCGGCTTGATGATTTGCTGCTTCAGGTCGCCGTTGATGCCGGCCGCGATGCCGTTCAACGAACTGACGAACATGTCCGTCAACCGCGAGCCGCTGCCCTGATTGAGCGATCCCTGCGAATCCTTCGCAAGCGTCAGGAAGTTCGCCAGCACGTTGCGGGCAATCTGCGAGTCGTTGTGGTCAATCCACCCGATGCCGAACTGGCCGATGGTGCCGCCGGATGCGCCCTCGGGAAGAATCTTGAACTTCACGTGCGGCGGCGCGACCAAGTAGGACTTCTCGTTCGCACGAATGGCCTGCAGGACTTCGCGCAACGTCTGCAGATCGCCAGTCGAGAGCGTGTGTCCTTCCTCGAGCTCTGCGACGGGAATGCCGACGCCCCACCGATCGAGGCCGACGCCCATCGTGTGATACGCCTGGTCCTTGAACCACCAATTGCGGTAGACGTTCCGCAGGAGGCTGTAGCCCTCGTAGTTGTCGCCCTCGCGCTCCAAGCAGAAGACGGCCGCGTATTCAGCGGGGATCGTCAGATACTGGTAGCTGATGCTCGTATTGTAGGTGGGCGTGCGCAACTGCGCGTTGGCGAGCCGAGTGGTGCTCTGCGGCACTGGCGCATATTGAACGATGGCCACCAGCTTGCCTTCCCGGTTCACGTGCCATTCACGCAAGGTCTTCGGAAGCCGCGGTGCCAGCCGCTTGAAGCGGTAATGACCATCCTCGTCGACCTTCCAAACCTTCTCCAGCACGCTCACGCCGAAGTCAAGCTGCAACAGGATATGCCGCAGAGTGAAGTCCCAGGAGTCTTCCATCGCGTCGTCGTCGAACAACGCGTTGTTGCAGTAGTCAGCGATCTTCTTGTCGATCGGGTCGGTCGACGCGGGATTGCACGTCCAGGTCGCGCCCCGGAGCGGCAGCTTGATGACCTGCAGCATCGCGCGGACCTGGGCATCCGTGCGCCGCATCTTGTCGTAGATGGCAACCGCGCGCTGCCAATCGTCGAGCTCGGGATTGAAGTCTTCCTTGCGGATGTAGCCGCCGAAGTTTTCAGTGCCCGAGGCACCGAATTCTTGCGACGACACGCCTTGAACGGTGCGAACGCCCTTCGGCAGCCCGTCCGACATCAAGTCGGTGGTGCTCGCGCGGTCGCGCGGGCGACCCCATGGAAGCCAGTCAGCGAGGGCCATCCGGTCCTTTCGTCAGGCGCCCATTGTCACACAGTCCACAGGAAAACCGGCACACCGTCCACGTGAACGACGCGAGTCGGGGCCCAGTTTGCCATTGCGAACGCATGGGAAATGATACGTGTTCCAGGCCGAAGTGTGCGGAATTTCTCGGACAACACCGCCATCGACGTCGACACCAGGTAGCAGGTGATGACGGTCGCCTCTGACAAGTCGGCTTCGAGGGCGTTCTCGTGGCGGAAGGACGCCCGCGCGTAGGCGGGGTCTTCGCTCACACGCTCAATGGACGCCGACACGAATGCCGCGTCGATCTCCACGCCGATGGAGCGCGCGCCGCGCGCAGCGGCTTCCAGCACGATCCGGCCATCGCCACTCCCCAGGTCAAGCAGCACGTCGTCTGGCGTGAGCGCCGCCAAGTTCAGCATCGCGTCCACGACCGGGAAGGGCGACGGACACCACGGAGCCAGCGACTGTGCGCGGCGACGCTGGATCTCTTCGTCGGACGGCGCCGGAATCGCCAACAGGCCCGTGTCCAGGCCCCGTCGCAGTTCGATCAGCGCTTGCTGCTGGAGATCGCCGGCCGGGATCAGGCGCATGAACTGAAGCGCGCAGAGTAGGCCGAGCGACTGCAATTGCCACCACGGGTCACCCGCTAGCGGGTTCTCCACATACGGTGACGGGAACCACTCGCGCAGGTTCTCCTGCGTGATGGGCAACTTCACGAGAAGAACTCCGCCGCGACGCGCTCCTGGCGCTCGGCTTCCCACGCGTCGATGGCCTGTTGGGCCGCATCGCGCATCGCGCAGAAGACCAGCCCTCGGTGAATGCCGTCCAAGCTGTCGATCCAGTTGCGCATCAACGGGCGGGTGGCCTCGTCGTGCGCCGCGGCAGCGGCGATCTCTGCTTTTGTTCTCACGCCCAGCGCACCAGCGGCGTGGTCGAATGTTGGTAGAGCGGATGAAGTGGCTGCATGTTCTTGGTGAGGCCGAAGCACCAGGGCTCGTAAGGCGCAAGGAGATGACGAATCCGTTCGCTGCGGCCTCTGAGATGGCCGTAGGCTCCCCAGGCGCAGATGATCTTGCCGGCCCAGCTCGCCTCGCGCGCAATCCATTCGTCGTTCTCTGGGCCCACAGGGTCTTCCAAGAGGGTCAAGACCTTCGGGTCGGTGGACCGCCACGCGAAGATGTTCACGACGCGACACGCGTCGAATCCCCAGGCGCGGGAGAACTGTTGGCACCGACGGACGGTGGGATCATCAGCCGTAGCGGTCGCGGTCGATGGGTTCAGCATCACCCACAGGCACGCGTCCTTCGGCTCGACAACGAAGTTTCGCCACAAGTTGTAGCGGTAACGATCGTCGTCGCCGAAGGTTGCGCCAGCCGAAACGAGCAGTGGAAGCACGTTACGCCGAGGGAATCATCGCCATAAGTGGTGGAGCCGGTGGGAGTCGAACCCACGTCCGAATGTCGTCGTTCGATGTGCTCTACGTGCGTATCCCAGATGACCCGCTGGGCTGCGGGAGGGGCAGCTTGCACTTGCCCTCCACCATCCGACCGTGATTTTCGTGCGTGGCTACCACCGGATTCTCGCCACGCCTTAGCCCGGTAAATGACAGTGGGTTCCTGCTACTGGGCGCCTCGCAGGACCACCGCCCGACGACGGTTGTTACGCCGCGATCGGGAGTTCAAATGCTTCTTGAGCAGTTGAAGGATGTCCGCCCGTTTTACGTCCATGGCTGACAAGGACGGCACGCACACATCGCTCTCTTACACCCGTCGAAACCGGGTCGGCCCCAAAGTTTCCTGCACATCCTAGCAGAGTTGGCTGGCGAGCGTGGATTCGAACCACGATAGACGCCTTCAAAGGGCGCCGTCCTGCCGTTGAACGACTCGCCAATGGCGGAAGGCCGGGGACTCGAACCCCGAAGCGTGATGAGCGCCGGCAGCTTAGCGGGCTGCTTCCTCGTCCAGTCGGACGCCTTCCGTGTCAAGGAATCAGGATCGCCGTTCCTGATTCAGAACTGGTGGGCAAGGTGGGAGTCGAACCCACAAGCTGCCGGGTCTGAGCCGACAAGGTATGCCAGTTCCCTTCACTTGCCCGTGAGATGGTGGAGGCGGCTGGAATCGAACCAGCCGAGCCGAAACGACTGTTCTACAGACAGCCCCGTCTCCATAACGGTCTACGCCTCCAAGATGGTCGGCACGAGAGGAATCGAACCTCCACGGATTTCTCCACAAGCGCCTCGGGCTTGCGCGTCTGCCGTTCCGCCACGTGCCGAAGTCTGGTGGACCCGGCGGGATTCGAACCCGCACCCGGCGAGGTTTAAGCTCGCCTGCTCTGCCGTTCGCCACAGGTCCACGATGGTCGCCGCGCTCGGAGTCGAACCGAGAAGCCCCAAGGTTTGAGCTTGGGAGGTCTGCCTGTTCCCTTCACGCGGCGGTTACGATATGAGCGTGACCTACTCCGAGTGGTGCCTCCAGCACGACTGCGACCACGCCCATTGTCCCTACGACTGCGAACACCCACAGCCGTTCGTTCTCGACGATGGCAGGCTCGTCTGCGGCCGGTGCGCCATCATCGACCACGAGATCGTCGAGATGGTTCCGTGCACGCCAGCGACCTGCGAATAGTTTGGCGGAGAGTGAGGGAGTTGAACCCCCAGCCGTTCTTAGGCGGTGGCAGTTTTCGAGACTGTGTGCCCTAGCCGATAGGCCGACTCTCCGCGATAGAGCTATCGCGTGAATCAGTGAGCGCTGCGACGTCGTCTGTCTAGAGGAAGGCTGACGCTTCGGCGAGACTCACCAGCTCACGCGGATCAATAACTCAGCGCCAATAGGCGCGAGCTAAGTAACCGTTGAGACGATGAGTGTTGCGTCATTGGAATCTTGGATGCAGGGAAGGGACTCGAACCCCCGACCTCTTGGTTATGAGCCAAGCGAGCTGGCCGCTGCTCCACCCTGCGAAACGAAACATTACCACAACGGCGGTGCGGGTTCAACCGTCACCGGCGTCACTTTCCGATGCGCGAGACATTTCGCGATCGCGTCCGCGCGCGTCGCCGCCCACGTGTAGACGTGCGACCCGCCGGGCAACGACAGCACCCAGCGGTAGACCACCGTGCCGTCGAATCCGCGTTGCTGTCCCTGCGTCACATCCCATACCTGGCGTAGCTGAACGCCGGCCGCACGGTCTTGATCAGAGTCTTGTAGTCGGCGGCGCGAATCTTCTCCATCAATTCGGCCGGGGCCCCGCTGGTCGCGAGCCGCTGCTCCATGCGTCCGGCATCGAGCGCAATCTCGATGGCTGTCGAGCGCGGCACGGTCACGGCA